>Ga0326728_10000568_pt1 | contig 143835 bp, 114 predicted proteins | sample MB3enrmetagenome_FD_207602 | JGI IMG/M metagenome (GOLD analysis project Ga0326728, IMG submission 207602) | Lab enriched peat soil microbial communities from McLean, Ithaca, NY, United States - MB31MN | ecosystem: Environmental > Terrestrial > Soil > Wetlands > Peat | place: USA: New York... | reverse complement strand
CCCCGCCACGCTCATACCACCCTGGCCCAACTAGAAATCGACGCTCGACGCAATCTGGACTTGGCAGAGGCCTATAGCATGGTCCCTGGGCGCAGTCCCCAAAACGGTTAAGCACCCTCAAGTGCTCGAAGTCGAATGATACACTATGAGAGCAAGGGCGGTTAGCTCAGTTGGTTAGAGCGTCTGGTTTACACCCAGAAGGTCGGGGGTTCGAGGCCCTCACCGCCCACCACATTCCAAAGGGCTTACGTCTCAGTTCACCGAGGATGCTGTTGGCAGGCGGATCTCACCCCCGCCCACGTGTGGTACAACTTAAAGTCGATGAATTCGGGTGGCATACCGCCATTCTATTGAATGTTTTTCGAGTGAATAGGAGACACACGCACGATGCAATCCAGGGTTCTAATCTTACTCATGGCGGCTTCCTGTGCAGCTGCGATGGCTCAGTCTGAATCGACAGTCTCCTGCGCGGATCTCGCCAATTTCATAATCGAAGGCGTCGAGATTACCAAGGCAGCGCCCGTTTCGGCGGGCACAATCATTCCGCCGATGTATCCCGGCGGCCGTAGCTCTGCCCCATTGCCTGCGCATTGCCGCGTGGACGGCGTTATCAATCGCCGTAAAGGGGCAGGCGGCGAGGAGTTCGGAATCGGTTTCGCACTGGCTCTGCCTGAGAAGGAAGCCTGGAACGGGGACTTCATGATGCAGGGCGGCGGGGGCGGAAACGGCGTGGTGGCGTACCCGATGGGCGCATCGTACGCCGGCGACAAATCCGCTTTGCTGCGCGGGTTCGCGGTGGGCAGCACGGATACGGGACACAAGGCAAAGGCGGGACCGTTTGACTTCTCATTTATGCGCGATCAGCAAGCGTATCTGGATTTCGCATATCTCGCCAATGCCGAGGTGGCCGGGGTGGCGAAGAAAATTGTCGCGCGGTACTACGCCAAACCCGCGGCGTATTCCTATTTTGTCGGGTGCTCGACGGGCGGACGCGAGGGCATGATCCTGTCGCAGCGGTATCCCACTGTATTCAATGGAATCGTATCCGGAGATCCAGCGATGCGGACCGGCCTCTCCAATCTTGCCATCGGCAAATGGATTCCGATAGCGTACAACCAGGCGGCGCCCAAAGGCGCGCCGGGAAAGCCGCTGCTCACCGAAGCCGATCGCAAGCTCTTCATGGATGCGCTGATGAACCGATGCGACGCAAACGATGGGGTGGCGGACGGGATGATCTTCGATCCGCTGGGCTGCGATTTCGATCCCGTGGTGCTGGCCTGCCAGAACGGCCAGAACGACGCTTGCATTGCGCCGGAGAAGATTGCGGCCATCAAGAAGGCCTTTGCCGGACCAAAGAACTCGTACGGCACCCAGGTGTACCCGGGTTTTCTGTATGACGCCGGTATCGCGGAGACCGGTCCGGTGCCGGGCCTGCTCGCCCTCGGCACCAACGGCATCTTCGGTCCGTATCCGACCGCGATTGAGATCGATGTCGACAAAGAGGCCCTGCATGCCTTCGATCCGCTGGTCGAGCCGGCGTCCACCAATTTGTCGACGTTTTCCGCGAGTGGCGGCAAGATCCTCTTTTTCCATGGAGTCAGCGATCCGTGGTTTTCGCCGCTGGATACGCTCGAGTACTACAGGTCCCTTGCCGCTACGAACGGCGGTGCGGACAAGGTGGCCGAATGGAGCCGGATGTTTCTGGTGCCGGGAATGCGCCACTGCGGCGGCGGGCCGGCACTCGACCAGTTCGACATGCTCGGCGCAGTGTCGAACTGGGTCGAGAAAGGTATTCCGCCGGAATCGGTTATCGCCACCGGACAGGCATTTCCGGGACGAAGCCGGCCGCTGTGCGCAGATCCCAAACACGCCCAGTATACGGGACAGGGAGACCCGAACGACGCTCACAGCTTCAAGTGTCAATAAGGGCAGCCGATCGCGTGACACAGCTTCCAGCGCCTAACGTGATCTACTGCCGGGGGTTAGAATGATCCCGGACTCAAACCATGCGGCCACCCCAATGCAGAGCGTACTCCGCCGCTTTCGCGTGCCTGCTATGCGGCTCGTTTCTGGCCGCTACCGGCGCGCGTGCCGCGGCCAATCCGCTGGCCCACTTCAAGAGCGTCATTTTCGGATGCCGTTCCGAAAGCTTGGCGGATTTTGAGACCTTCGCCAACAGGGCCAAGCAATCCGGCGCCACCCACATCGTACTTACCGCCGAGGACCTTCCCTGGGCCTCCTGGCAGCTCGACAAGCCCGGCGACCCTTACCCGGCATGGGCCATGTCGAATATCGGCTTGCTCAAAATCGCCACGCCGGATGCCTTGAAGCCATACCTTCCTCAGGACTACGCCGAACGGGTAATGGCAATCCTCCGTTCCCGGTGCACCGTTCTTCGCAAGCTCGGCCTAAAGGCCGCCTTCACCACTTTCGAGCCGCAGATGCTTCCCGAAGCCGTATTTGAGGCGCATCCGCTGTGGCGAGGGCCCCAAGTGGACCACCCGCTTCGCTCCCGCGTGCCGCGCTTCGCCCCCTCCGTTGACGACCCGGAAGTGCTCGCGCTGTATCGAGAGTCGATAAGAACGCTGCTGACCGCATGCCCCGAGATTGAGATTCTCTCTCTGCACACCAATGACTCCGGCTCGGGAGTCAGTTGGAGCCCGGGTCTCTATCCGGGCCCAAATGGGAACTCTTTCTATCCCAACCGGAGGATGTATCAGCGGTATCGCGACTTCTTCGCGGCGCTGCAGGCGGGAGCGAAAGACGCCGGTGGCAAGGGCCTCGAAATCGACGCGGACTGGGTGCGAGAGAGCGCTCCCGAGTTGATCGCCGGCCGGCTGGGTCCCGGAATGGCAGTCTCTAACCTCGAAGGGCCCGGCGCAACTCCTTACAAAGCCGAGGTCGGCTTCCTGTTGGATTACTTCTACCCGTTCTATCCCGCCCAGGGAATCCCGCTTCCGGTGCGCTATCTCGAAGAGCTCGAACGGGGCTCCAAAAGCGCGGCGCCGAGACTCTTTTACCTGATTGGCGACCGCTTCAATCGCGACTTATACCTCCGCATCTACGACGCATTCATAAAGACTCCTACTCACGACGACGTGTCCCGTCTAGAGCTACTGCGCTCGCTGGCGGCCGAACGGGTCGGTGAAGAGAACGCTTCGGGGATGCTGGACGCCTGGCTGGCGCTCGATCGCATCCAGCGGGACACCGACATCGTGAACTTCGGCGGCACGATGTTCTATATCGGTTCCGTCCACCAGCGTTGGCTCACACGGCCCTTTGTGCCTTTTCCCGAAGAGTTGACCCCCGAAGAGACGCAATATTACCGGCAGTTCGAATTCCAGGCCAGGAACGAGGAACGCGCCCGCAATCTCGATGAGACGCAGGGCACCCATCAATACCAGGGATTAGGCGGGATGGCGCTATCGGACAAGCTGCTCGTCCGCATGCTCGGCGAGCTCGACCGGGCCCGCGCCGATCTCGGCGCGATCGAAGCGGCCGCCAGCGGCGAACGGCTGGAGCAGTCCAAGTTGCTCGATGAGCGCATACGCGTGTTTCGAATACTCGTGAATAACTGCCGGGACGCCATCGATTACCAATTTGACCTGGATAGCATCAAGGACTGGCATCTGCGCCGTCCCATCGAGAACCAGCAGGAGTTGACTCAAATTCCGGAATGGCTCGCCATACGCGATACGGCCAGACGCGAAATCGACAATAGCGCCATGCTGATTGAGTTGTTGCAATCGCAGAAAGCCCCACTAATCGATCTCGCCAAAACGGAGAGCGGCGAGAACATTCGCGTCCTTGGCCCGGACCTGATCGGCCAGCTCCGCAAGAAGATGAAGATCATGATGGCCCACTGGGAAGATTACAAGCGGCTGTTTATAGAAGACGATAAACCGCCTAAGCCCACCGCGGTTCCACGGTAATCGAATCGGAAGGCCGCGCAGCGCCGCGTTGGAGTTCCGTCTGTTACCATCTTCCACATGCGTACCACGATCACGTTGCTTCTTTTGGTTTCCGCACTGAGCGCGCAGAAACACCCGATTACGCACGAAGATGTATGGCTCATGAAACGCGTGGGAGCACCGGAAGTGAGCCCCGATGGCAAGTGGGCCGTCACTTCCGTGGTAGAGCCCTCCTACGATGCCGCCAAGACAGCCTCGGATTTGTGGCTGGTTCCGCTGGATGGCAGCGCGCCGGCGCGGCGTTTGACCAGCACGCTGGCACCGGAGAGCGGCCCGGTTTTCTCCCCGGATTCCAAGCGTCTGGCGTTCGCCACCAAACGCGAAGGCGATGATACCACCCAAATCTATATACTGCCGCTCGACGGCGGGGAAGCCATGCGGGCCACCACCATATCGACGGGCGCTTCCGATCCCCAGTGGCGCCCGGACGGCAAAGCCATCTTGTTCGAGAGCCGCGTCTACCCAGGCGCCAAGACCGACGAAGAGAACCGAAAGATCGCGGCCGAGCGCAAGGCGCGTAAGTACAACCTGCGCGTCTTCGACAGTTTTCCGATCCGATATTGGGATCACTGGTTGGACGACCTCCGGCCCCATGTGTTCGTGCAACTCCTCGAGGAGGGAGCGAGCGCTCGCGATCTGCTGGCGGGCACTAAATTGGCGGCTATGCCCGGATTCGAAGGGGAGTTCGGAGCCACCGGTACGAGTCTCGGCGCCCAGTGGAGCCCCGACGGTAACAGCATCGTCTTCACGGCCACCGCCGATCTGAATACGTCCATAACCGCACCGGTTTCCACTGAGCTCTACCGCGTCCCGGCCGAGGGTGGCGAGCCGGTGCCGCTCACTTCAGGACCGGATAGTTACGGCAATCCGGTCTTTCGGCCCGATGGCAAGGCACTCTATGCGACTCGCGAACGCACTGCGTCGGTTTCGCTTTACAGCTTAAGCCGCCTGGTGGAGATCGCCTGGCCGCAAGCCGGCTCCCCGAAAATGCTCACCGGCGAATGGGACCGTTCGGTAGCTTCGATTGCCGTTACCCCTGACAGCCGCACCGTTTATGTGACCGCGGAGGACGAGGGCCACGACCGGGTCTTCCAACTGCCGGCGGATGGCGGCGACGTGCGGCCGGCTTTCCCAGTGAAGGAGGGCGGTTACTCCGGTCTGGCGATTCCAGCCCACGCGGCGACAACGATTTTGGTGGCCCGCTGGCAATCGATGGTGCATCCGGCGGATGTTGTGAGAGTGGATGCCGCGACCGGCGAGAATCATTTCCTGACCGAGTTCAACAAGCAACGGATTGCGCAGATCGATTGGCAGGCTCCTCGCGAATTCTGGTTCACCGCGAAGACCGGCCGGCGCATACAGAGCCTGGTCGTGCTGCCGCCGGCATTCGACCCCTCCAAGAAGTACCCGCTGCTGGTGTTTCCGCACGGCGGGCCGAACGACATGATCAAAGACCAGTTCTTCGTGCGTTGGAACTACCACTTGCTGACCAGTCCCGGCTATGTGCTGTTGATGACCAACTATACCGGCTCGACCGGTTACGGCGAGCAGTTCGCTGAAGCAATTCACAAAGACATACTGCGCGGGCCGGCTTCCGAGATTGAACAGGCAGCCGATGAGGCCATTCGCATATTTCCGTTCATAGACGCCACCCGCCAGGCGGCTGCCGGTGCCAGTTACGGCGGCTATCTCATGAATTGGTTCGAGGGAAACACCAAGCGCTTCAAATGCCTGGTGAGCCATGCGGGTCTGAGCGACAACACTTCATTCTGGGGTGCGACGGACGATTCCTACTATTGGGAGGGCCGCAACGGCGGGCCGGTTTGGGAACAGAAAGGTGCGTGGCGGGATCAGAATCCTTCCACGTACGCGGGGAATTTTTCGACGCCCATGCTGGTCACGCAAGGCGAGCAGGATTTCCGCGTGCCTGTCAACCAAGGACTCGAGATGTACAAACTCTTGCAGCGCCGTGGCGTTCCCAGCCGCCTGGTGATCTTCCCGGATGCGAACCACTGGGTCACGAACGGCGAAGACGCGCGCCAGCACATGCATGAAGTGCTGGGCTGGCTGGCGAAGTATCTGTAGCAGAGTCTTGTGCTGGGCTCCCGGCGGATGGCTCCGGGGCGCACATCTACCGCGAACAGCGCGCGAGTGGGCCTGGAGCTCTGGAGGTGAAAGGGTAGCGGCGGCAGGCCTTCCCCTTGCACTTCGACAGGGGGTACGCTATTCTCCCCTGTAGAAGCGAACCGGGAGAATCCATGAACGAACGCATCGAACTGCCGCAGGGCACTCTGGATCTTTTGATCCTACGTACGCTGGCGCTCGAACCGCAGCACGGCTGGGGCATTTCGGAGCGTGTGCAGCAGATGTCGAGCGATGTGTTGCGGATTCAGCAGGGATCGCTCTACCCAGCGCTACACCGCCTGGAGCGCCGCGCATGGATCAAGGCTAACTGGGGCACCTCGGAAAACAACCGCCGCGCCAAATATTATGAGCTCACTAAGAGCGGGCGCCGGCAACTGGCAACCGAAGAGGACTCGTGGCGAAAACTGACGGCTGCCGTGGCCCAAGTGCTGGGCCCAGCCTAGGAGTTTGACATGCTGGACGATTTGTTCTTTCGTGTGCGTTCCCTGTTCCGGAGGGAGACCGTGGAATCCGAGATGGAAGACGAGTTGGGGTTTCATTGGGAACGGCAGATCGAGAAGCATATGCAGACAGGAATCGACCGGGACGAAGCTCTGCGGCGAGTGCGCATGGAGTTCGGCGGCCTCGAACAGGTGAAGGAAGATTGCCGCGACGCGCGCGGCGTGTCCCTGATCGAATCGCTGGTGCAGGACCTTCGCTACGGCTGGCGGACGCTGCTCAAATCGCCGGGCTTCGCGGCGGCGGCGCTGTTCACGCTGGCACTGGGGATCGGGGCCAACACCGCGATATTTTCGGTGGTCTACGGCATTCTGCTGAGGCCGCTGCCGTTCCGAGATGCCTCGCATCTGGTCCTGCTGAACGAGACGACGCCGCAGGTGGGAGATGTAAGCGTTTCTTATCCGAATTTTCAGGACTGGCGCAGGCAGAGCCGCACGTTTACGGAGATGGCGGCGGTGAGCGGCGTCAAATTCAACATGGCCGGCAGCAGTCAACCGGAGAACATCGGCGGCCTGGCCGTTTCGCCGAACTTTCTTCCCATGATGGGAGTACGGCCGGTGATGGGCCGGGGATTCACCGCTGACGAGGAAAAGGCCGGCGCCGCGCCGGTAGTGCTGCTGAGCTACGCGCTCTGGCAGTCGCATTTCGGTGCGGACCGCAGGGCGATCGGACAGACAATTCGTCTGGACAGCCGGACCGTGACAATCGTTGGCGTGCTGCCGCCGGACTTTCGCTGGGTGGAGAAATGCGATGCGATGGAGCCGATGGGTGTCTGGGCCACGCATAACGACAGCGCCACCGACAGGGGAGACCGCGGCGACCTGCTCGTGGCGGGGCGGCTGGCGGCGGGTGTGCGCATGCAGCAAGCCCGCTCGGAAATCGAAACCATCGCGGCAGGCCTGGCTCGCGCATATCCCGGGACCAATGCCCAGTCCGGCGTCAACCTGCGGCCGCTGCGCGAAGCGTACTCGGGCAACGTGCGGCCGGCCATGTTGGTGCTGCTGGGAGCCGCGATCTTCGTTCTTCTGGTTGCCTGCGCAAATGTGGCGAATCTGTTCCTGATGCGGGGCGCGGTGCGCGCGAAGGAGATGGCGCTGCGAATCGCCATCGGTGCGAGCCGCGGCCGGATTATCCGCCAGATTCTGACCGAAAGTTTTCTGGTGGCGCTGCTGGGCGGGCTGGCGGGAGTGGGCCTGGCGATGGCGGGAATTCCGGCGATCGCGCGTTTGATTCCGCCGGATACGCTCGCCGGCGCGAGCGTGGGCATGAATGGCGCCGTTCTGCTTTTTTCGGCCGGCCTGGTGGTGCTGTCGATGTTTGTGTCCGGGCTGGCTCCCGCGCTACATTCGACGGGCAGCAATGTTCAATCGGATTTGAAGGAGGGCGGCAGGACGACGAGCGCCGGTGCCCGGAACCGCTGGCGCGGCTTGCTGGCCACCACCGAAGTGGCGCTGGCGCTGGTGCTGCTGGTGGGCGCCGGGCTGATGATGAAAAGCCTGTATCGCCTACTATCGGTTGATTCCGGCTTTCGGTCCGAGCACGTGGTGAAGCTGGAGATGGACCTGCGGACCTCGCAATACGACAAGGACCCGGCGGTGATCGCTTTCTGGCAGCAAACGCTGGACCGGGTCCGCGCGTTGCCGGGCGTGGAATCCGCGGCGGTGGGGACCTCGATTCCACTCACCGACGACCATTCGCGCAACGACATTACGGTAGAAGGGACCTTGCCGAAGCCGGGCAGCTTTCCGCATCCGGATATCCACATCGTCAGCCGGGATTATGGAAAGACGCTTGGCATCCGGCTCTTGCGTGGCCGGGGGTTCACCGATTCCGACCGCGAGAGTTTTCCACCCGTGGCGATGGTAAATGCAAGCGTGGCGCAGCGTCTTTTCTCGGGAACAGACCCTATCGGCAAACGGTTCATGCTCGGCAATCCGGGAACGGACCCGCTGAAGTGGATCGCCATCGTGGGAGTGGTTGCGGACACCAAGATGTACGGCCTCGCCAATCCCGCGCGTCTGGAGGTGTATTTTCCGTTCCGCCAGGCGCCGTCGAATAAGATGTCTTTGTTGGTGAAATCCGGCCAGGATGTTAGCGCGCTGGTCTCCGCCATTCGCGGTATTGTCGCTTCGATAGACAAAGAGCAGCCCATCTTTCGCATCGCCACCATGCAGGAAGTGGTCAACGTTTCGGTTTCCACGCGGCGCATCACGCTCATTTTGCTCGGCCTGTTCAGCGGACTGGCGCTCGTCCTGGCCGGCATCGGAATCTACGGCGTGGTCTCCTACTCCGTAACGCAGCGCGCGAGAGAGATCGGGATCCGGATGGCACTGGGCGCGCAGCCCAGCGATGTACTGCGGCTCGTGCTGGCGCAAGGCGGGAAAATCGCGGTCGCGGGCATCGTAATGGGCAGCGCAGCTTCTCTCGGGCTCACCCGGTTGATGGTGACGCTGCTGTACTCGGTGAGCGCGGTCGATACGGCGACGTTCGCCGTTGTGGCTTTCGTGCTCGCGCTGATCGCGATGGTGGCGTCCTATATTCCGGCGCGGCGGACTCTGCGGGTGGATCCTCTGATCGCGTTGCGGCAAGAGTAAGCCCCCTCGCGCAAGCTCACCGAAAGCTCACGATCTTCCCGGATGCGAACCATTGGGTCACGAACGACGAATTGTGCCGGGAATCCGGCGGATGGCTCAGGGGCGCACGTTTACCGCGAACAGGGCGTGGTGGGCGAGAATGAACAGGGTGCGTCCGCCGGCACCGCCGAAAACGATGTCGATCGGACGCTCCGGCACGTCGATCCGGCCGATCGGCTTGCCCGCGCGGTCATAGACGAAGATCTGTCCGTTGGCTACGTACACATTCCCTTTGCCATCGACGGCCACACTTTCACCGCCGCGCTCCGCAAAAGGCTCGACATCGGTGAGCGTGCCGTCAGCGTTGACTGACGCCCGGTAAGTAATGTCCTCCGACTCGCTGCTGACATAGATGCGATCGCCGGGAAGGGCAGTGATGAAACCGTAAGTGTCCAGATTGTCGGAGAACCGCCAGCCGGCGATGGAGTCGGCTGGGCCCTGCTGGAACACTCGCCCCGCCGGCAGGAACACACTGCCGTCGGGTGAGACGTATTCCTTGGCTTGCGGAGTGGACACATCTTCCTGGAACATCTGCGCCAACGTTTTGTATGCGAAGGTGGCGAAGTCCAGTTGAGTTTTGAATTCGCCATTGTTCCAGTAGTTGGCCGCCAGGATCGCCCGCGCGCCGGGATGCGGTTGCATTGGCTGGGGCGCCAGCACGGTGATCCGATCTTTCGGCGACCCGGGAGGGAAAGAATACACGGTGCCTTCCGGTCCGGACGAAGACAGCACCAACAGGTTGCCCGCCTTGTCGAACGCCAGGTTCACGGGATCGAGCGGGTTATCGCGCTCGATGGTGAGTCCTTCGGCTGCCGACCAGCCATAGATGCGCTGCTCATGGCGATCGACGAAATAGAGCTTACCCGAAGCATCCACGGCGGCTCCGGAAATGGAAAAGAATCCGTCTTCCAGTTTCCGGACTTTGGAGCCTGGCTCCAGCACCGCGGAAGCATCGGCGACAGTCGGCGCGGGCGGCGCGGCGGGAACGTCGAGTACGGCAAACTCGCGTTCGCGCGTCGTCAGATGATGCGTGACATCCTCAATGGAATTCTCGTACGGGAATTTGGTGACCCGCAGAAACGTGCCGCAGCCGTTTTGGTCGCACGTGGCATATCCGCTTTCGCCGTTGACATGCAGGTTGCGGAAGTGAATGTCCGCGCAACGATAGAGACGAACGGCCGCCGGAAAAGGCGCGCGCGAGCGCGTGACGCGGTAACCGTGATAGTTGGCGATGGTGATGTTCTTCGACCAGTCTAATTCCAGCGACAACGAATCGGGACTCTCGCCGGCCTCCTCTTCCGTCTGCGGCGCGTTGAGATCCCAGTTTTCGACACGATCGAATTTGATCTCGTTACGAACATGGTGTTCATTGGATAGCTCGTAAACGTGACCGGGGGTTTCGGTATCGGAGACATAGAATCCGGCTTGCGCGAAAGTATCGGGAGTCCAGATGTCCGCGAATGTTCCGCCGCCCCCTTGCATAACCCAGAGACTGGGATATTGCCCATCCCAGCGCCTGCGCAGATCCGGATCGGCGGTGCGATTGTTGTTATACGGAATCGTGCCGCTGCCATGACCGCCCAGGAAACGCACATCGTCGATCAGCGAAGCGGCGCCCGCGCGCCACAGCACGCCCACGGCGCGAGGATTGATTCCGCCCGCCGAGACTCCCAAGCCGCTCAGGATATTGGAGCCGCCTGGAGGCGCGGCAATCACCGCCAGCGGCGAACCCACGCCCTGAAAGGCGGGCGTGCCGTCGGGAAGGTCGAACTGAGTCAGGGTGGGATGCAACCCGATGAGCACCGTGTCCGGTCTTAACGCGAGCGTGCCGGTGACGATGTATTGCCCGCTCGGAAAGTAGAGCACCCGATGTTCATCGATGGCTTTCTGGATCGCGGAAGTATCGTCGGTGTTGGCGTCTCCGGCGACGCCCAGCGAGTGGACGTTCACCCACTCTTCGGCGGGCGGCAGCGGCGGGATGGCCGGAGGCAGTGCCGCGGGCATGGCGCGCAAAGCTGCGGCCTCGTAAATCATGCCGATGGAGCCGGTCATCCCCTCGCCGGGCAGGATGAGTCCGAAGTTGAAATTCGCGACCCGGTACAACGGGCCCTTGCCGGCAACCCTCTTTCCGCTTTCGCGAAAGAGCGCAAAGACCGGCACATTCTTCAACACGGCGTTCTCGAAACCGATCTCGGTCAGCGGACTCTTCTCATTGCTGATGACCACAACCGGACCGGAGATATTCTCGAAACGGCTGTCCTTGACCCACAACTGGTCGGAATACCGCGGGTCGATATCGATGGCCGTGGGCAAGTCGCGGAAAGTATCGCGAATGAGCGTGAGTCCGGCCTCGTGTTCGCGAATCGCGGCCTCGCGCTGCCCCTGAAACGCCGAGTCGATCAGCGTGAATTGCCAGGCGGGCGACGTCTTGTCGGTGAGAATGCCATAGCGTCCGCCGTAGAAGTGCAGGTCCTCGGCCTCGTTGCCGATCTCGGTGAGGGCGGCGAGACCGGAACCGATGTGGAAATCCATGTGGCTGAGATAAGCATGCTGGGCGGCGTGGAAGCGGACCGCGACGGCAGCCGGATTGCCGTCGCCGATCTCGAAATCGACGTTGCTCATGGCCGAGTAGAATGTGCTGGGACCGGCGTCGGCAATCGCGCTATTGGGGGGCACGCTGTCCGGCGGCGGGAACGGCACGCGGAAGCCTCCGCCTCCGCGGCCGGCGCGCGCACCGGTGAACATCACCATCACGCCCACGCCTTTGTCGAAACCCGGCGTGTGGGCCGCCAGCAGAAACACGGGGCGCGTCGCGCCATAGCCGAACAGGCGCACCCCTGGCCACACATAGACGGTGCGCGTCAACCGGTACCGGCCTGGCCCGATAAAGACAATTCCTTGGCGAGCATTGTTTTCAGCCTTGTCAATGGCAGCCTGGAGCGCGGCGCTGTCGTCGCTCGTGCCGTCGGCGTGAGCGCCGAATTCGGGCGCCGTCAGATACACCGCTTTCGGGTCATCCAGTCGCGTGGCGATCGCCGATGCCGCGAAAACGGAAGAAGCGATGCCAGGCAGCAGCATGACGAGCAGGAGATTTCTTTCGATAAGCGCATGCATTGCCGTATGGATCCTGGTTCACGCAGCGGTTTCGGAACGTGGTCGGATTATGCGCTCGATTTCCTTCTCTTTGGCTTGCCGCGCGATTCGGAGTTCGTAGGACTTCTGGAGATTGATCCAAAACTCGGCGGTCGTGCCCAGGTACCGGGCCAAGCGCAAGGCTGTGTCCGCAGTGATCCCGCGACGGCCGCGCACGATTTCGTTCAATCGGGCAGTATCGACGGCCAGCGCCTTGGCGAGCTGGTTGACGCTCATGTCGAGCGGTTTGAGAATCTCCTCCGAGAGAACCTCTCCCGGGTGGATCGGCGTTAGTGTCTGAGGCATGATTGGCTCCTAATGGTAATCCACGATTTCAACGGCGGTGGCATCCGGCTCCGACCAATCAAAGCATACCGCCCTCAAATCTCTTCGAATTTCGGACCGATTTAGCCGATAAGCATTCTAGGGCCGGATACGTTTGTGTATCCAGGTGCCACCTGGAACAGACCCACCCGATTCCACCGATAGCGGCGCGGACTGAAGAACTATGCCTGGACAGATAAAACGCATGATCGACACCATTATCACCCAGCGCTCAAACGGGAATACCACCATAGCGCTAACCACCAAGACGAAATTGCTTCTGAAGGGGATCAACCCTGACAAATTCACGCTGGCTTCCGAGGACGATCCCTCGGTCGTAGCCAAACTTCGGGTGATTGCCACCGAACTGGGAGTCCATCTCTAGAACCTCCGAGGAAACCGCTATGCCAATCAAAACAGCCTATTCCATTAAAGAATTGCCCGCAGCGGTAGCGGAATTGAAACAACAGTGCGCGGATTTGAAGCCGCGCGTGGTGCTATGCTTCGCGTCGCCGAAGTACGACCCCGCTCTTCTCAGCCAGGAACTGCAACGCACCTTTCCGGATGCTTCGATAGCCGGCTGTTCCACGGCCGGAGAGATCGTATCCGGCCGGATGTTGACCGGGTCCGTGGCGGCTATGTTCCTGGACGGCGATGTGGTCGAGAACGCCGCCTGTGCCGTGGTGCGGAACCTCCGCGGAGGAACGGGCGTGCGCGCGGCATTTCAGGAACTCGAATCCCATTTCGGTACGCCGCTCGCGGCGATGGATATCGAGAAATACGTGGGCGTGGTCTTGTTCGATGGAATGAGCGGCGCCGAAGAACGCTTAATGGAGGAGATCGGCGACCTGACCGACCTGTTTTTTGTCGGGGGATCGGCCGGTGACGACCTCCAGTTCCAGAGGACCCACGTGCTGGCCGGGGGCCAGGCATTTACCGATGCGGCGCTGCTCTTGTTGCTGAAGGTCCCGCGAGGATTCGACATCATCAAGACGCAGAGCTTCGTGGCGACCGACAAGGTTCTGGTGGCCACGGAAGTGGATGGGCGCAAGGTGGGCCGGTTTAACGGCCAGCCCGCGGTTAAAGCTTACGCAAAGGCTCTAGGCGTAGCCCCGGAAAAGGTGGCGGAGGAGTTCATGGTCCATCCGCTGGGCCTGATGGTCGATGGACAACCCTTTGTGCGCAGTCCGCAGCATGTCGAGGATGGGGCGATGGCGTTCTACTGCCGCATCGCCGAAGGCGCCGAACTGCACGTTCTGAACGGCACGAACATTATTGCCGATACGCGCGCGGCGGTTGAGGCCAAGAAGGCCGAACTCGGCCACATTGCCGGCATCATCGACTTCCACTGTATCCTGCGCACCTTGCAGCTCCGTGCCGAACAACGCTGCGGCGAGTACGGCGCGTTGTTCGGCGAAATCCCCGCGGTTGGCTTCAGTACCTATGGCGAAGCCTATCTGGGGCATATCAACCAGACTTCCACGATGCTGGTCTTCCGGTAGCGATCGGCGGGCGCGGCGGGCCGCGCCGGCCGATCGGCGGATTTGCATTTGAGACTCGCCCGTCGCCATAATCGTGTGGATTATGAGTTAGCCGCCGGTTAAAATGCATAGACCATGCGACCAGCCATTGTCCCTGCATTTCTTTTACTGCTTGCAACGGCGCCATCGCCCCTGCTTTACGCGCAAACCAGCCCGGTGCTCGACATCCAATGGGATGCCGTCTCCCAGGTTTCGAAAACCACCGCTACCCTGCAGGTAGTCGTCAATCCGCCGCTGCGCCGCGGCAGTGCCATTCACGATGCGGCCTTCCAGGCTCTGCGCGATTTGGGCGCGGACTATGTGCGGTACGTTCCCTGGCTCCCCTACCCGAAGCTGGCGGTCGCCGAACTCGAGCGGGGCGCGTGGGACACGTCGCTTATCGACCCCATGACCGTCGATTTCTTCAATGCTACGGAAGGGCATCCCACCATTCTGAATTTCAGCACCATTCCCGCGTGGCTCTTCACCACCGACAAGCCGGTCGCTTATCCCGCCGATGCCGATGAGGTCACGTGGAACTACACGCAAGGCACGCAGTTGGCCGAAGGCGGTCTGGCGGACCTGGCCGAGTATTACGCGCACCTGGTGAGTTGGTATGCCAACGGCGGTTTTACCGACCGGCGGGGGCAGCAGCACGTTTCCAATTTTCATTTCAAGATTCCCTATTGGGAAGTCTTCAACGAGCCCGATTTCGAGCACGAGATGTCGCCGCGCGACTATACCTCGCGCTATGACGCGGTGGTGGCCGCGATTCACGCGGTGTCGCCCGAAACGAAGTTCGTGGGCCTGGCGCTCGCGGCGCCCGGCATGCATCCCGAAATGTTCGAGTATTTCCTGGACCGCAAGAACCACCGCCCGGGCATACCGCTCGACATGATCTCGTATCATTTCTACGCCACTCCCGCGCGCGCCGAGACGCCCGACCACTGGCAGTACACGTTCTTCAATCAGGCGGATGGATTCCTAAACACGGTCCGCTATGTCGAGCAGATCCGGCAGCGGTTGTCGCCCGAAACGCGCACCACGCTGGATGAAATCGGCAGCATTCTCCCGGGCGATCCGGCCGGCGCCGAGACCATTCAGGATACCTACTGGAATGCATCGGGGGCGCTCTATGCGTACGTGTACCTGGAAGCCGTGCGCATGGGAATCGATATTGCCGGGGAGTCGCAACTGGTCGGCTACCCGACGCAGTTCCCCAGCGTCAGCATGGTGGATTGGACGACCGGGAGCCCCAATGCGCGCTATTGGGTGCTCAAGCTGATCCACGATCGCTTTGCGCCGGGGGACAAACTGGCCGCAACGCGGGGCGCCACGAGCGATTTTCTGGCGCAAGCGTTCGTCACACCGCGCGGCCGCGCGTTGCTCCTGGTGAACAAGCGCAACGCGAAGATCGCCATCCGGCTGAAAGAGGAATGGCCGAACGCGGAAGTATCCGTGGTCGATTCCGCCCAAGCCCCGCGCACCGCGGCGCTCGAAGGGTCCACCATTGAGCTGGCGAATTTCGCCGTGGCCGTTGTCCACGCCAAGTGATCGCACCACTGAAGCGCAGTGTTTCGGCGGTGTTAACATTCGGTAACCGTCGCGCTTAGCCAATGACAGCATGACAATTCCCGGTTTCCCGCCGATGATAAGAACGGTGACCGGGTACGAGTGTCTTCGTACGTAGGAGCAGGTCGGCGGGCAATTGCCTTGCAACGATCGGAACGACCGACGCAACTAGGATGGGAGTAAGACCCTACTTTCGGAACCGTCTTGCCGGCAAACCGAGGATGCGGCCGTGCATCGCCCTATCCCTGCTGGCTATACTCCTGTGCGCGCCAGGGGTGTCTTTTGGGCTCGACCGAAGCCGGGATATCGAACAATACGGCCACGATACGTGGAATTCGCAGAGCGGCCTGCCGGGTGAAGCCGTCTACCAGATTCTGCAGAGCCCGGATGGGTATCTCTGGCTGCGGACTTCGGCCGGATTGGTCCGTTTCGACGGGGTCCGATTTGTTTTGGTCCAGCCGCAAATTGCGGGCCGCCCGTTGGGTGAACCGATCAAGGCCATCGGCCGTGCCCCGGATGGTAATCTGCTGGTCCGCGGTACGGTCCATACGCTGGTCTACCGGGACGCGGCTTTCTTCGATTACCGCCCGCCGGCGCCGCTGCCCGATGGTGACATCCGGATGTTATACGCATCCCGCAAAGGCGAGACCTTTCTCGGCACGGACGATCACATCTATTCCCTCGAGAACGGCACACCCCGCTTACTGAGCAACGGAACCGGATGGATCCAAGCCTTTTGGGAAGATTCCACCGGAGCCGTATGGATCGCCGGTTCCCGCGAGCTCTACTGTTATCGCCAAGGCAGGCTCTTTCCATCCCGCATCGATTTCGGTGGAAACACACCCACCGCGCTGGCCGAAGACCGCGACGGGCATCTTTGGATTGGCGCTTTGAATGGACTTAACCGTGCCGGCTCCGGCCGTCTCTCGTTAACACCGATTGCGCGCGGCAGAATCAACGGCGAAGTGCGCGCCATCCTGCCGGACAAGGACGGCAATCTGTGGGTGGGAACCAGCAACCAGGGTCTATTTCGCCTGACGGCCAATCGCGTATCGAGTTTCGCGCCTCTCGATGGAAGCACCGATTATCACGTGCGAAGCCTTTTCGAAGACCGCGAAGGCAGCATCTGGGTGGGCACCGCCAGCGGCCTGGAATGCTTTCGCGATACCAAACTCATCACTTTCACCAGCAAGCAAGGTTTGCCCGGCGACAACTCAACCAATGTCTTCGAGACGCGCGGCGGCGATGTTTTCGTCTTGTGCCATGGCGCGGGGCTGGCCCGAATCCGCAACACTACGGTCACCTCCCTCACCCCGCGCGACGGACTGCCCAGTCCCTATGGGAACGGTATCTTCGAGAGTAAGGACGGCACCCTCTGGTTGGGAACGGTAGGCGGATTGACCCGCTACCGCGACGGCCGGTTCACCCTCTATACCGGCCATGGACGGCTCTCCCGCAATTACATTTCCGCCATCAGCGAAGACGAGGAAGGATTGATTGTTACCACGTCCGAGACTCTGGCTTTGCGCTTTAAGAATGGAGAAGTGGCGCCGTTCACCATCCATGGCAGGGAGACACCGCTCTCCGCACCCGGCAACTACACGTTCTCGATATATAAAGACCAATCGGGCACTTTGTGGTTCGGAACCGTGAAGGGGCTCTTTATGTTTGCGCCTGGCCAGGGCCCGGCGAGGGCGCAAAGGAAGGAGATCGATTTCAACGTTCTCGCCATTACCGGCGACGGCCACGGGAATCTGTGGCTGGGAGGCCGCAACCGGGGAGTGACTCGGTTTCACGTGGCCACCGGCGAGACCACCCATTTCGGCAAGCGCGAAGGGCTATTCGACGATTCGCCCACCGGCCTTGTGGTGGACACTCAAGGCAACCTGTGGGTCAGTGGGCCGAGCGGTATCTACGCGGCGTCCCAAAAACAACTGGACGCGCTCGCCGCCGGGCAATCCGACACCGTCGATTTTACGCGGTTCGGCACGGCCGACGGTATGACCACCACCGAGGCCTCGCTGCCCGCCGCTCAGCCGGCGGCATGCCGTGGCCGCGATGGACGCCTCTGGTTCACCACGCAACGCGGGATTGTCATGGTGGATCCCAAGCACATGATTCCGAATGCTGCTGTTCCCCCTGTCGTTATCGAAGAGATCGTGGCTAACGGCAAAGCTTATACGCCCAGGGAAGGGCTGACCATTCCGCCGGGCGGGGACAGGATCGAATTTCACTACACGAGCTTAAGCCTTGCCGTTCCGGCCCGTGTTAAGTTCCGGTACAAGTTAGTCGGCTATGACCGCGATTGGGTGGATGCCGGGACGGGCCGGGTGGCTCACTACACCAACCTGCCGCCGCGTAAATACCAGTTCCGTGTTACGGCCTCGAACGAGGATGGGCTTTGGAACCCCGAAGGCGTCTCTCTCAGCCTGGAACTGGCCCCGGAGTTTTATCAAACCTGGTGGTTCTTCAGCGGTGTGGTGGGAGTGGTGTTGTTAGCCGGTGTCGGGGCCCAGAGGGTCTACACCAAGCAGTTGCGCGCTCGCGCTCAACACATGACGCGCCTGGTGGCGGAGCGCACCGCGGAGTTGCGCAAAGCCAAGGAAGCCGCCGAATCCGCCAACGTGGCCAAGAGCGAGTTCCTCGCCAATATGAGTCATGAGATCCGCACTCCCATGAACGGCATTATCGGGATGGCCGAGCTCGCCATGTCGGCCGAAGGCGCCGAACAGCGGGAGTTCCTCTCCCTGGTCCGCTCCTCGGCCGACGCGCTGCTCGTGATCCTGAACGATATTCTCGACTACTCCAAAATACAAGCCGGCAAGATTGCCATCGATCCCGTAGCGTTTGTTCTGCCCGACCTGGTGGGGGACACCCTAAAAGGCATGGCTATCCCCGCTCACCGAAAAGGGCTGGAGTTAACCTATGAGATCGGCGCGGACGTTCCGAATGAGGTGATCGCGGACCCCGTGCGCCTTCGCCAGGTGCTGCTCAACTTGACCGGCAACGCGGTCAAGTTCACCCACCAGGGCGAGGTCTCGGTTTCCGTGACTCTGGACCGCGCGCCCGAGGGCGGCAACCGGCTGCATTTTGCCGTGCGCGATACGGGTGTGGGAGTTCAGCCTGAAAAGCAGGCCAGGCTGTTCCAACCGTTCGAGCAGGCCGATTCTTCCATCACCCGCCAGTACGGCGGCACCGGTCTGGGGCTGGCCATCAGCTCGCGGATTGTGCAGTTGATGGGTGGCCGGACCTGGATGGAAAGCACCCCGGGGGCCGGCTCGACCTTCCATTTCACCATCGGCTTCACGCTTCCCGCCGCTTCCGGCGAATCGGCAGCCTCCCGGGTATCCCCGGCTTTGGCGCGCGTGCCGGTGCTTATTATCGACGACAATGCCACCAATCGCAGAATCTTGGAAGAGCTGTTGCGGCGTTGGGGCATGACATCGGAGAGCGCGGACTGCGGGCGGGCCGGGCTCGATCGCCTGCACGCCGCCGCGGCGGCCGGACAGCCCTTCCGGTTGGTTCTGCTGGATGAGCGGATGCCCCATATGAGCGGCTTCGAGGTGGTCGAACGCGTTCGCTCCGCCGAGCAGCCGGACAAACCCATCATTCTGATGCTCAGCTCCGACGATCAGGGCCGAAGTTCCGTGCGTTGCCGCGAAATGGGAGTGGAACTGTATCTCGTCAAGCCGGTCCGGCCGGATGAACTGCTCCAATCGATCGAGAGAGCTCTATCGAACCGCCGCCCGGAATCGGTCCGTCCGGCGCAACCGGCGGTCCTCGATACCGCCAGCCGGCGGTTGCGAATCCTGGTGGTGGAAGATAACCCGGTAAACCAAAAACTGGCCAAGGTCATACTCGTCAAAATGGGCCATGCCGTAACCCTGGCCGGCAACGGCGCCGAAGCTGTGGAGAAATCGGCCGAGACCCCTTTCGACCTGATCTTCATGGATGTGCAGATGCCCGAAATGGATGGCTTGGAAGCTACCCGCCGCATTCGCCAACGGGAAGAATCGACCGGCACGCACATACCCATCATCGCCATGACGGCGCACGTCATGCGCGGCGATGGCGAACGATGCCTCGCTTCCGGGATGGACGCTTATTTGCCGAAGCCAATCAGTCGAACCGATATCGTGCAAGCCATCGAGCGGTACGCCGCGGCCGCTCCCGCGGGCGCCCTGGCCGAGGCCTGATCGGCAAGGTGCAGGGTCAGCGGTCCGCGCACCTGTTATTGCGAATGGTGTTCCAGGCGCGATCGATACCGGGCGCGGTTGCAATGCATCGCGTGGACATCTTGTAACCGGTGATTTCGTTATCCTCGATCACGTTGCCGCGCGCCGGGGTGGGATGGGCGACGCCGCGGCCGAGGTAAATTCCGCTGCGCAGCATGTCCGGTTCGTCCGCCACGAAGATGCAGGTGTCGCAGTGCGAGGCGTTCAGGTCGAGCAGGCGGTTACCCGCAATCCGGTGGCCGGAGCCAATCACGAAAATGCCGCCCAGCGATGGGCCAACCACCAGGTTGTCGAGGATGCGAATGTTCTGGGAGCGCATGTCGGGGTTGCTGTCGTTGATCACGATGGCGAAATTAGGGTAGGGGTAGGCCGTGGCGGCCGCGCGGTTGACGCAGGTGTTGCCGCGCACTTCGCCATCGTGGAAACCATCCAGGTCGATGCACTTGCCATCAATTTCGCTAAACCGGTTGCCGTCGTAAGCGGAGCGCTCGACGTTGCCCGCGGTGTCCAGGGCCACCGGAACCGCCCCGTTCTCGACATCCACGATCTCGGCTGGAAAACCAATGCGCTCACCGCTGTTTTCGACTACGCGGATGCCGATGGCATGGCCCACCTGGATGGCGTCGCGGCCGATCTCCGCGAAACGGTTGCCGAAAATCGCGCCCTGCCGGTTGCGCGGCGAAGTGTAGAGCGAATGGGTCCATATGCCGTTCCCCCGGATGTTGCCGAGGTCGCAGTGGCTGACGTGAAAATCGGCCGTGCCCTCTTCCAGCAGAATGCCGCCGGTGGCATTGTTGCGGCCCGCGGTATTGCGGGAGCCGCTATCGGAGATCGTAACGCGGTCAATCGTGACGGCGCGCGACCGGCTCACCAGAACCGCGAAACCAGCCATGTGGCGGAATTGGACGCCGTTGATCGCGATGCCGGCGACCCCTTCGGCGAGGATGCCATTGCCGCGCGTGAAACGCGCGAAAGGAACGTTGGACGGGGGCAAACCGGCGCGGGTTTCGATGGTATCGCGGTTGCCATCCACCGTGAAATCGCGCAGCACGACGTTATCGCCCTGGATCACGATCACCGCGCGGCCGGTAAAATCGGGCGCTACGCGAAGCACGGTTCCAGCCGGCGCGCCGCGCAGTTCCGTCCCGCCCCGGACGGCGATTTCCGCGTGGACCTCAACCGTACCCGCGGGCAATTCGACGGCGGAACGGGCCGAGCCCGAAGCGGCCACCAGGATGGCCGCGGCCACCGATAAGCCGAATGCCAGCGCGAGCTTCATGCGGCGTCTCCAGCCACTTCGATGGGCACGCATGCGATGGTGCGGCGTCCCAGCGCGATCGCCACCTGGTGCGGCCCCGGCGCGATCGCGGGCGGCAGGCGGAAATTGAATTCCCAGCGTTGCATCACCGGGTCGGTGCAAAAGCTATCGATATCGAGCGCCTCGAGGCCATCCACGGTAGCGCGGAATGCTGTTGCATCGGCCACCTCCTCCAGAGCCACCTTGACCAGCCCGGTGACGATGCGATTGCCGGACAGCAGGTTCACCCCGTCGCTCACCGCGGTGAGACGAGGGACCAGCGGACCGGCCGGTATGATGCGAACCCAGGCCGGCGGGCAGACGGAGCGATCTTCGAGCGAGACCTCGACCGGCACCAGGCCCGAGCGGAGCCCTTCGGGAAGCGCGGCGGTGGTCTGCACAACGCCATCCGCGGCGGGCGGTCCGATGTAGATGAGGCGGCACGGGCGGCCATCGGCGGTAATGACGGTGTTGTTGAGATCGCAGGTGGCGGGCAGGGATTCCACCCAAACGCAGATCGCGGCGAGGCCTCCGGCACTGGGCGCCGCCGCCTCGCCGGTGAGCGCGTTGCTGATGTTGTGTATGCGGGGCGGGCGCGCGGGCGAAATCGCCAACATGGCCCCGCGTTTGCGGCATGTCACCCACATGTATTGCGTCCAGATCTGTTCCAGCGCCAACAATTGAAATTGATTCTCGCGTGCGAAGCTGCGGATTTCCTCGGGCGCGATGCGCACGCCGCTCCAGGTGTCGTATCGACGGGCGTGCGCCGGCAGGCCGTTCAACTGGCATCGCAGAATGCCGCCGGGCTTGAGCACGCGCCAGGCCTCGCGCAGATATTGAAACACCACGGCGCGGCTCGGGATGTGCTGAAACACGGCGTAGGAATACACGAAGTCGAAGGCGCCGTCGCCAAACATGGCGAGATCCGCCCCGGTGCCGTGAACCGGAAAGGCGTTGGGGGTATCGCGCAGCCGCTCCCGCGCGAGGCGGATCATCTCGTCGGAGACATCCACGCCATGAACTTCCCGGAAGTGGCGGCTCATGGGGCGCATCAGGCGGCCGGGACCGCACCCGATTTCGAGGGCGGTATGGCGCGCGGCGCATCGTTTCATTTCGACTTCGAGCCCGCGCATCACGTCCGCGCCGGTGGCGAAGAACTCGGCTTCATCCTGCTGGCGGCGGCCGAAGGCTACGTAGTAATTGGCATCTTCCGCGGCACGCTGGTTCCAGTCGGCGCGCATGCGGTCGAGTACTTGGGGGTCGTCCATCTCGCAGTTGTTATTCTAACGTCATGGCTGTTCAGTTTCGGCAAGTCAGTTGTCCGCCGCTGGTGGCGTTCGATGCCGCCGCGCCGGATGCGGCGGTGATTGGCATTGTGGGAGAGAACGGATCGGGCAAGAGTACGCTGCTGCGGCTGGCGGCGGGCGCGGAGAAACCGGTCACCGGTACCGTCGCGATTTCCGGAGCCGCCAGACTGCTGGGCCCCGGCGATGCGCTCGACTTGGCCCCCGCGGCGGTGATCGCGCTCGACCACACCTTTGCGCGGCAGGACGCCTTCGTGCGCGAGCAAGGCGCGGTGGCACTCGACCGTTTGCGGCGCGCGGGGAGCACCGTTCTGGTGGTATCGCACGAGGAGGAATTGCTGCGCCGCCTAGCCGATGAGATCTGGTGGCTGCATCAAGGGAAGCTGGCCGGACGCGGCGATCCCGACGAGATGCTGCCGGCCTATCGCAAGCACATTGCGGCACGCTTCCGCGCGTGGGGCGAGACCGCGACCGCCCCGCTCACGCCCAAGATGCGCCGCGGCGACGGCCGGGCCGAAGTGCTTAAGGTGGAGACCATCGGCGAGATGGGCCGGCCCACGATTGTGTGGCGCAGCGGGGAACTGGCAGTGGTCAAGGTGACGGTGCGGTTCCGCGAGGCGGTGGCCGATCCGGTAGTGGGGATGATGATTCGCACGCGCATCGGACTCAATGTGTACGGCACGAACACGGAGCTGGAGAGGCTCAAGCTGGGACCGGTGGAAGCGGGCGCGAAGCTGGTGGTGACGTTCGGATTCCGCTGCGAATTATGCCCGCAGGAGTACACGCTGACCGTGGCATCGCACGATCCGGACGGCGTGTGGCACGACTGGCTGGAGGATGCCGTGGCGTTTTCGGTGACAGACGAGAGGTATACGGCGGGCGTGGCGAATCTGCGGGCGACGGCGCGGATCGAGCGTTGAGGCGGGGCTCACGCCGCGCTCGATTTCAGTTCCTCACGAATAATCCGCCGCAACGTATCCTCGAACCTTGGCGTCTTTCCGTCGAGGTATTCCCGTAGGGCTCGATTGATCAGGGTCTGATAACCGGTCGCGCCGCCGGATTCTTCCGCCATTCGAAAGAAGCGGTCCACAATATCCTGGTCGAGTCGAATCGTGATCCGGGCCTTACCCTCGGACTCCGGTTCCGGCGGAAGCACTCGGCCCCGCTTGCCCTTGCTGAAATCGTATCGCTCTTTCATCGTTCTGCCTCGTACTCCTCGCGCTCGTGGGCTTCGGCACGGCGCACGGAGATAATCCGAATGTTCTCGCCGCGCCATGCGTAGACAACCCGAGCAGACGGCCGGCCGCACCGATGCCGAGCGTCACATAGCGCTGCTCATCCGGATTGGATTCATCATCCCCGATCGTGATGGCGTGAGGATCGTCAAAAACTGGAATCGCCTCGGGCATCCGGACACCGTGCTTGCGGAAGTTGATTCCCGCTTTGCTCTCCTCGTCCCACTCGAAACCCACAACCTAAGTGTACGCACGATATGTGCATACGTCAAGCGGAGCCGCGAATCGGCCGTCTTTCGCATGATTCCTTTTCTGGCACCGTTAGAGCCCCTCTGATTTCTTCCCCCGCCAAGGCTGGGGCCGCTCTGCAACCCTGCCCGGGAGTAGAATATCGTTCACGATGAGACTTCGGATAATCGGAGTTGTTCTCCTCTTTGCGTCGTTCTTGCGAGCGCAGAACACAGTGCCACCAAACTCACCAGACGTGCTCGCCCATGTTAGTGAGGCGACCGCGATCATTCTCTCCGGCGAGGGCGCCGGCAGGCTAACCTCTATTAGTACGGGTGTGATCGTGCGATCCGATGGAATCCTCCTGACTGCCTACCACGCCTTGAAGAACGCGAGGGAAGTGCAGGTCCGGTTGAAAAGCGGCGAAGTTTTCGATCGTGCGGTCTTGCTGGGAGTGGATGAGCGCAGGGACGTCGCCGCAGTCAAGATCAGTGCGTCCAACCTGCCCTCGCTCGCGATTGGAGACGGGCAGAACACAAGGCCGGGCGAGATCGCCTACGCTGTCACGAATTCGGGAGGCTTGACCTGGAGTGCCACACAAGGCATTTTCGCTGCCATGCGAATGGCGGACGAGATTCCAGGGGCGGGCCAAGGCTATAGGGTGCTTCAGTTCACTGCACCTATTGCCCATGGCGCAAGCGGGGGACCGCTGGTCGATGCGAAAGGCAGCCTTGTTGGGATCATAACCCAAAGCAATGCGCAAGGCGCCGCGTTCGCCGTGCCGGTCGAATCGGTGACGGGGCTACTCGATGGCACCTTACACACGGCGCTGGGCGACGGCTCCGCGCTCCAACTCCCGAGTGACCAGCCGTCGCCATCGTCGAGGGCCGTGGCGAATGCCGACCCTAAGGAGCTTTTGCGAACCGCCAAGACGGCGGTCATTGAGAGCCGAACGTCATTTTTCACACCGGAAACGCTGGAGCGCGAGTTCGTGAAGCAGCCCGGATACAAGGAGCTTGGGTTGGTGTTGGTTAAGGATCTGCCATAGACGGTAACTCCGCGGCGGGCAAGATCGCGAAAGAGGTGACTGCCCGGTTGAGGACGCTACGCCAGGGGGAGACTACCAAGAGTCCAAATTGACTATCGCGTGCGAACCTGTAGGTGAACGGTAGCGACGCGTTTGACGGGCATTCAAATAGGCCGCACCAGTGTCGCCTTCGTATAAACCACCTGGAACCCAAGTCTTTCGTAATTTCTCTGCGACGCGCTGCCCGGCTGCGTGGAGGCCGCGGCCAGGTCGCAGCCTTGCGCCATGGCTTCATTCAATCGCGCGGCGATCAGCTCGCGATGTAAGCCCTGGCGGCGAAAAGCCGGGATGGTGCTGTCGGCGAACAGGAGCGCCAAGCGGTTGTAAATCGCCATCGCTCCGCCGCCGGCGGGCTCGCCGGAGGCACTCGAGGTGAGATAACAGAAAGCGCCGGGCATCGAGAAGATGTCACGGCCCACATCCATTTCATCCGATGAGAGCTCGGGCTGTTCGAAGAAGCCGCGGCCCACCGTGTGAGACCAATAATCGGCTTCATCCGGGGTAGCGCGCCGTACGCGCGGCGTCAGCACCATTTCCGTACCCACCAGGGCCTTTACCAGCAGGTTGTTGAACTCAGTCACGCGATAACCGCGGGTTGCGAGCGCGGCAATAAATCCAGGCTCCGCCAACGGGCAAAGGTCGATCGTCACCGGCGCTCCGCGGCCGCGGAAGAAATCCTCCAGCAGCGCCAGTTCCGATTCGCTCACCGGTCCGTTGAGGCCCAGGCCAACCGCCTGGGTGAGAGGCGAATCGGCACTGGCGTAAACGGCGCAGCCGCCGGCCAATTCGAGGACCGCCCGGTGCGATGGCGCACAGCCGCGCGCGTTGGCGGCTTCGGCCGCCTCCATGCGACGCGCCAAGTGTGCGTCCGCGAATATCATTGCGGCCTCCTGTGACAGTATGGCGCATCGAGGCATCATATAAATATGGCTTTGGGAAAGTTACAGATAAACGTGAGCGGCATGACGTGCGGCAACTGCGCACGCAGCGTGGAGCAAACGCTGGCTTCCACTCCGGGTGTGACCAACGCGAAGGTGGACCTGGCGTCGGCGACCGCGACCGCCGAGTATGACACGGAACTGGTAAGGCCCGAGGTGCTGGTGAACGCCGTGCGCGATCTGGGCTACGGCGCGACATCATGAACACGGCGGCTCCGGAACGCGTGGACTTGCCGGTTTCGGGCATGACTTGCGCCGCCTGCGCGCGCACCATCGAGCGCACCCTGGCGAAGACCGCCGGAGTGGAGCGCGCGCGCGTCAACCTCGCGACCCAAACCGCCACCGTGGAATACGATGCGGGGCGCGCCCGGGTAAGCGATTTCATCGGCGCCATCGAGCACCTGGGCTACGGCGTGCCACGGCAGGCCGAAGCGCCCGATGCGGCCGAACATGGTTACCGGCGGCGGCTGCTCGTGGCCGCGATATTCGCGACGCCGGTGTTGTGCCTGGGGATGCTCGATCGCTGGCCCTGGGTGCAACTCGCGATGACGCTCCCGGTCATCTTTTACTCAGGCGCCGGCTTTTATCGCGCGGCCTTCATCGCGCTGCGCCACCGCGCCGCCAACATGAATTCGCTGATCGCGCTGGGAACCGGAACGGCGTTCGTCTACTCGGTACTCGAGACCGTGCGCGGCGGGCGCCACGTGTATTACGAAGCGGCGGCGGTGATCGTCGCGCTCATCCTGACCGGCCGTTTACTTGAAGCGCGCGCGCGCGGCAAGGCGGGCGAAGCCATCCGGCGGCTCATGGATCTTACCCCGCCCACCGCGCGCGTGGTACGCGACGGCGTGGAAACCGAGACACCCGTGGAAAGCGTGCGCGCCGGTGACGTGGTGGTGATGCGGCCGGGCGAGCGCATTCCGGTGGATGGCGCGCTGATCGAGGGCGAATCGGCGGTGGATGAAGCCATGCTTACGGGTGAAAGCATGCCGGTGGAGAAGCGGCCCGGCAGCACCGTTTTCGCGGGCACCATCAACCGCTCGGGCGGTTTTCGCTACCGCGCCACCCAGGTGGGCCGCGGCACGGTGCTGGCGCGCATGATCGAAATGGTGCGGCAGGCCCAGGGAAGCCGCGCGCCGGTGGCCCGCCTGGCGGATGTGGTGAGCGGATATTTTACTTTGGCCGTGCTGGTGGCGGCGGCGGTCACCTTCACGGCGTGGCTCTTCTTCGCGCCTTTCGCCACGGCCATGGTGAACGCGGTCGCCGTGCTGATCATCGCCTGCCCGTGCGCGCTCGGCCTCGCAACCCCTACCGCCATCATGGTCGGCACGGGACGCGGCGCGGGGCGCGGGATCTTGATCAAGGGCGGCGAGGCGCTCGAAATGGCGCACCGCATCGATACCGTAGTGCTCGATAAAACTGGAACGCTCACCGTCGGCCGCCCGCTGGTGACGGCGGTGCGCGCGGAAGCGGGTTGGAGCGAGGCCGAATTGCTGCGGCTGGCGGCCTCGGCCGAGCGGTATTCCGAGCATCCTTTGGGTAAGGCAGTGGTCACGGCGGCGGTTGACCGGGGCATGGTTCTGGAGGAAGCGAAAGACTTCGCCGCGCTGGCGGGATACGGCGTGCGGGCGCGTGTGGACGGACACTCGATCGAGATCGCCAAACCCGGAATCACGGTAATCGTGGATGGCGTCCGCGCCGGCGAAATCGAAGCCGCCGATGCCATCAAACCCGATGCCGCCGAGGCGGTGCGGCGGTTGCGCGCCATGGGAATCGAGGTGTGGATGATCACCGGCGACCGTCAGGCCGCCGCCGAGGCCATCGCGCGGCAAGCGGGCATCGAGCGCGTACTGGCCGAGGTGCCGCCCGACGGTAAAGCGGCCGAGGTGAAGAAACTGCAAGCGGCCGGTAAACGCGTGGCCATGGTGGGGGATGGCATCAACGATGCGCCCGCGCTGGCGCAGGCGGATCTAGGCATCGCCATGAGCACAGGCACGGATGTTGCCATGGAAGCCGGCGGCGTGACCCTGATGCGCGGCGATTTGCGAGGCGTGGCGGAGGCCATTGAACTTTCCCGCCGCACCATGCGGGTCATTCGACAGAACCTGTTTTGGGCGTTCGCCTACAACACGCTGGGCATTCCCGTGGCGGCGCTAGGGCTGCTCTCTCCCATGGTGGCTTCCGGAGCGATGGCGCTTTCGAGTGTGACGGTAGTGACCAATAGCCTGCGCTTGAAGTAGAGGCGCTCAAATCGGGTGTCGCTGGAGCAGGCCCCCCAGAATGCCGCTCACCGAATCCTGCCACGCGTGAGCCATCATTCCCGGACGCAGACTGCGGCGCCAGTGCGCCAGGACGCCGAACATGGCGCCATAGAAAACGATCAGAAGCGCCCTTCGCCAGCCCTGGTAAGCGTGCGCGGCGCCGAATGCGATAGCGGAAACGGCAATGCCGGCGACCGCGCTCTTGGTCCAGGCGGTGAACTGGCGCTGCAGAAATCCTCGGAAAACCGTCTCTTCACAAATGCCGGCGCTGGTGGAAAGGACCAGCCAGAGCGCTATTTCGAGGGATCCCCGGGGAAGCAGAAAACTCATCTCCTTGCCCGTTGCGGTCACGCCCATGAGAAAGGAGAGGACCCCCAGGAGAAGCAACGAAACCACCCAGAACGCGCCGGCGATTCCGATATCGTGCAGCAGGGCGCGCGCCGAGCACCACCGGTCGCCGATCAACACCGCCAGGGGAATACCGCGCAGGCGCAAACCGAGCGCGACAAAACCGAAAAGGAGCCATTCGAAGAGCAACGTTACGGTATAGAGCGCCATCCGGTCGGGATGTCGAAGGGCACGCATGCGGCCGGCGTGCAGCGCTCCCCAAACCGTGTAGACCGCCAGGACGGCCAAAAGCGCGGCAATGAACAGTGGGCTGGCCACCGGTCCGGTGGCCTCGGGTTTGGCTTCGGCTTTGGCTTCCTCCACGGGTTCAGGATACCAGGGCGTGGGCCACGCGGGAGGCCAGTTGGTCGAAGGTGAGAACCTCGTATAGCGAAGGATCGGACATGATGCGCGCCACCAGTGCGGCGTGCATGGCGTGGCCGGCGCGTTCGGCGATCACGTGGCCCAGCAGGGGGCGGCCGAGCAGCGCCAGGTCGCCAATCAGATCGAGAGCTTTGTGGCGGCAGCACTCGTCGGGCGTGCGCAGGCCTTCCGGATTCATCACGCCTTCGGCAGTGAAGCAGACGGCATTCTCCAGCGAAGCGCCGCGGATCAGCCCCATGTTGCGCATCTGGTTGAGGTCGGCTTCCCATCCGAACGTGCGCGCGAAAGCGATCTCGGCGGCGAAACGCTCCGGGGTGAGCTCGAGCTCGAGCGAGTGGCGGCCGACCGGTTGGGGATAATCGGTATCGCACGTCAAACGAAAACTCTCGGCCGGTAGAATGCTGATGCGTTTCCCCTTGTCCTCGACGGAGATCGGGCGGCGAATTCGGAGGTAGCGCCGCCGTCGCCGGTGGTGGCGAATGCCCGCCTGCTCGAGCAACCGCACGAACGGCATCCCGCTGCCATCCAGGATCGGAACTTCGAGGTTATCGATTTCGATGATGGCGTTGTCTATCCCCATCGCGTATAGAACGCTGAGGAGGTGTTCGGTGGTCGAGATCAGAACGCCTTGGCGCATCAGGCTGGTGGCATAGCTGACGCGCGCCACGTGACGCCAACTGGCGAGGATCGGAAAATTATCCAGGTCCGTGCGGACGAAAACAATCCCTGATGAAGCGCGCGCGGGGAGAATCCGGATTCGCACAGGCACGCCGCTGTGAAGCCCCACGCCGGAAGCCTCGACCGGCCGGTGCACCGTGGTCTCAAATCGCAAAAAGGGTCTCCGAAAACATCTCGCAATTATTACAGCAACTGACAAGCCGATTTTCTAAGCCGCTGATTTTAAAGCTTTGGTGGTTTGGTAACTGTGTCGATTGCGCGACACTTTGCTAGGGTAACTGTCGTAGAAACGCTGCGTTTCCGAGTTCCATTTTTTTAGAGCCGCTTGAAGACCCGGTTCCACCGGGCCGCCATCGGTCTGGGAGTATGATGGCCAAGTGGCCAAGCAGCAGCTCTTTTTGATCGACGCGTTCGGGTTCATCTTCCGCGCTTACCATGCCCGCGCCCGCTCCGGCGCCCCTCCCATGCGAACCTCCACGGGGCTTTCCACCGAGGCCGTCTACATCTTCAACAACATGCTGCGCAAGCTTTCGAAGGAGCACAAGCCGCCCTATATCGCGGCCGTCTTCGAATCGGGCGAACCCACGCACCGTATCGAAGAGTTTGCCGAGTATAAGGCCAATCGCGCCGAGATGCCTCCCGATTTGGGCGAGCAGATTCCGTGGGTGCGCCGCATCCTGGAAGCCATGCGCATCCCCATCCTCGAATATCCGGCGTTCGAGGCGGATGACGTGATCGGCACGATTGCCCGCCGCGCCGAGAAGGCCGGCTTCGAGGTGGTCATCGTATCGAGCGATAAGGATATGATGCAGCTCGTCACCGAGCGCATCTCTATGCTCAATCCCGCCAAAGACGATGAATGGTACGACGCGGAAAAAGTGAAGGCTTTTCTGGGCGTCGCGCCGGCGCAGGTGGCCGATCTGTTTGCCTTGAAAGGCGACTCGATCGACAACATTCCGGGCGCGCCGGGGATCGGCGATAAAGGGGCCAAGGACCTCATCGAGCGATTCGGCTCGGTGGAAGCAGCCATCGAGCGCGCGGCGGAAGTAGAGCGGAAGATGTATCGCGAAAGCCTCCAGAACAACGTCGAGCGCATTCGCATGTCGAAGCGCCTGGCCACCATCGCCACCGAAGTGCCGATCGAATTCTCCGTGGAATCGGTGAAAGCTCGGGCCCCCGACGTGGACCTGTTGAAGGCCGTCTACAAGGAGATGGAGTTTCATAGCCTGCTCAAGGAGCTGGGGCCGTCGGAAGACAACCGGACGCGCGACTACCGCGTGTTTGAGAATGCCGGCGAGCTCGGCCGCTGGCTGGCGGAGGTGCCGGCGGGAACTCCCGTGGCCGTGGCGATCTCGCAACCGCGCGAGAGCGAACTGGAATTGGGCGAACGGGAATTGGGCACCATCGGGCTCGCCTGGAAGCCGGGGGAAGCGCGCGCCGTGGCGGCGGACCAGGTGGCGCATTTGAAGCCGTGGCTGGAAGATGCCGGCGCTCCCAAGATCGCTTGCGATGTCAAAACCATGCTGCTGACGCTCGACCGCATGGGTGTGAACGGACAAGGCTTCGAGCACGATGTGATGCTCTACGCCTTTTTACTCGATGCCGATCCGAGCGGCTGCCCGCTCGATGAACAGGCGCGCCGCCGTTTGGATCTCAAGCTGGGACCCGCGCCCGAGCAGCATGCCGATATCGCGCTCGAAGTCTGGCGGCATTTGGCCCCGGCCATCGAGACGCGCGGTTTGGGAGAGTTATACCGCACCATCGAGCTGCCGCTCGCCCGCGTGCTGGCGCGCATGGAACGCACCGGCATACGCATCGATCCCGTGGAGCTGAAGCGGCTCTCGGCCATGATGGAGAACGAAATCTCGCGCCTCACGGCCCAGATCCACGGGCTAGCGGGGAAGCCGTTCAATATCAGCTCGCCGCAACAGTTGGGCCGCGTGTTGTTCGAAGACCTCAAACTGCCGGCGCCGGTGAAGTATGGCAAAGGCAAGGTCATTTCCACGGCGGCGGACGTTCTGGACGAATTGGCGGCCGATCACGAAATCGTGCGCAAGGTGCTCGAATACCGGCAGCTCACCAAGCTCAAGGGCACATACGTGGATGCACTGCCGGCGCTGCTCGATCCGCGCACGCTCCGCCTGCATACCAGCTTCAATCAGACGGGCGCGGCCACGGGGCGGCTTTCGTCGTCCAACCCCAACCTGCAAAACATCCCCATCCGCACCGAACTGGGCCGCGAAATCCGCGCGGCGTTTGTGCCGCGAGAAGGCTGGAAACTAGTGGTCGCCGATTATTCGCAAATCGAGCTGCGCTTGCTGGCCCACATGTCGGGCGACCCGTTGCTGGTTGAGGCGTTCCGCAATGGCGAGGACATCCACACGCGGACGGCCGCCGAGGTGCTGGGCGTGCCTCCGTTGATGGTCACGCCCGAAGCGCGGCGCAGCGCCAAGGCCGTGAATTTCGGAATCGTCTACGGCATCAGCGGGTTCGGTTTGGCGGCCCAGCTCGGCATCTCGCGCGCCGAAGCGGAAAAGTACATTCGCAATTACTTCGCGCGCTATGCCGGGGTGCGGAAGTTCATCGATGAGACCATCGCGGCGGTGCGGCAGGCGGGTGTCACGCGCACCATGTTCGGGCGCGAGCGGCCCATCCCCGATATCAACAGCCGCAACCCCAATGCGCGCGGTTTCGCCGAGCGCACGGCGGTGAATTCGCCGCTCCAGGGGACCGCCGCCGATCTCATCAAACTGGCCATGGTGCGGATCGATGCCGCGCTAACAGCCGGCGGATACCGCAGTGCGATGCTGCTCCAGGTGCACGATGAGCTGGTATTCGAATGCCCCCCGGAGGAACTGGACGCGGTTACGGAACTGGCGAAGCGCGAGATGGAAGGCGCCTGCCAATTGACCGTCCCTTTGGTAGTGGATGTGGGAGTCGGGGACAATTGGCGCGACGCCAAATGATAGGCTGACGCTTCCGCAACAAGTCCGAAATGTTCGTGTACAGCCGAATGCGCGCGCACTTTGGCATGCTTCTTCACTTTCTCGACTGTTGCTATGATGAGAGCTTATGAAAGGTGTGGTACTCGCAGGCGGCACGGGAAGCCGGCTGTTCCCGCTGACCAAAATCACCAATAAACATCTGCTGCCGATCTATGACCGGCCGATGATTTATTTTCCCATTCAAACGTTGGTCGACGCCGGAATTCACGACATCATGGTGGTGACAGGGGGACGCAATTCAGGAGATTTTCTCCGTTTGCTATCCAACGGCAAGAATTTCGGTCTCAAGCACATCCACTATACCTACCAGGAAGGGGAAGGCGGCATTGCCGATGCCTTGGCCCTGGCGGAGCATTTCGCGGATGGGCAAAAGGTCTGCGTGATCCTGGGCGACAACATCATTGAAACCAGCATCCGGCGCGCCGCCGATTGCTTTCGCCAACAGGCGAGCGGCGCCCATATCCTGCTCAAGGAAGTACCCGATGCCGAGCGTTTCGGCGTGGCGGAGGTGGCGGACGGCCGCATCGTCGGGATTGAAGAGAAGCCCGCGCGCCCCAAATCGAATTACGCCGTGACCGGAATCTACATGTACGATGCCACGGTATTCGACAAAATTAAGACGCTGGTGCCCTCGGGCCGCGGAGAACTGGAGATCACCGACGTGAATAATGCCTATATCCGGGAGGGTACGCTCACCTTCTCAACGTTGGAAGGGTGGTGGACGGATGCCGGCACCTTCGACTCGCTGCTGCGCGCCGCCAACCTGGTCAAGCAATCCAAGGCCGAAACGGAGCCCGGCCGATGACTAATGCAACCCCGCAATCCAGCGGGAGCCGGCTGGCATCCGCCGGCCAACTCGAGCTGGCGGTTCCAGAGTGTGCCAAGGGCATAGGTTCCACGATCGGTGCCGTCGATTCTCCCGAATTGATCGTCGGCGTGCGCATCCAACCGATCTCCATCTACCCGGACGATCGCGGCTACTTTCTCGAAGTCCAACGTATCGGCCGCGGCTTGGCGGCGGAGTTCCCCCCAGCCACTACGCAGATTTCGGCCGCCCTCGGTTACCCCGGAAGCGTGAAGGCCTTTCATTACCATTTGCACCAGACCGATTGCTGGACGCCCTCCAAGGGTTTGTTGCAAGTGGCGCTGGTGGATCTGCGCGTCGGCTCGGCCACGTTCGGCAAGCGCAACACCATGTATGTGGGACCTCTGCGGCCTTGGCAAATCCTGGTGCCGCCGGGCGTGGGACACGGCTATAAAGTGATCGGAGCCGAGGACGCCGTGCTGATCTACATGACCGATCGTTTCTATAATCCCGCCGACGAAGGACGCATTCCGTACGACGATCCGGGAATCAACTACGATTGGGAAACGCAAAGGAAATAGACGGTAGCGCCATGAAGATACTGGTTACGGGAGGCGCTGGATTCATCGGCTCCGCGTTTGTGCGGCTGCTCATGGCCGAAACCGATTTCGAGGCCGTGAATCTCGATAAGCTCACCTATGCGGGGAATCTCGAGAACCTGGCGGAGGTGGAAGACAACCCACGGTATCGTTTTGTGCACGGCGATATCTGCGATGCGGCTCTAGTCAACAGCCTGGTGCGCGACTTGCGGCCAGACGCCATCGTTCACTTCGCGGCCGAATCGCACGTGGACCGCAGCATCCTCTCGCCCGATCCCGTCATCCGCACCAACCTGAACGGTACGTTTACGCTGCTCGAGGCCGCGCGCCTCCATTCTGTTCCTCGCTTTGTGCACGTTTCGACCGACGAAGTCTATGGCAGCCTGGCGCAGCCCGTGGAAGCCACCGAGGAGTTTCCGCTGAACCCCAGCAGCCCCTATTCGGCCTCGAAGGCCGGTTCCGATCTGCTGGCGCGCTCGTATTTCGTGACGTTCAAGCTGCCCGTGGTGATCACCCGCGCCTCCAACAACTACGGCCCCTATCAGTTTCCCGAGAAGCTCATCCCGTTGATGATCGCCAACGCTTTGGAGGACCGGCCGCTGCCCGTCTACGGCGATGGCATGCAGGTACGCGATTGGCTGTTCGTCGAGGACCACTGCCGCGGCATTCTGGCGGTGCTCGCCAAAGGCCGGGAGGGCGAAGTTTACAATATTGGAGGAAACCGCTCGCTGCCCAATCTGATGGTGATCGAGAAACTCCTGGCGGCCACCGGCAAACCACCGAGCCTGATCGAGTTCGTGAAAGATCGCCCGGGCCACGACCGGCGCTACGCTCTTTCCAGCGCCAAATTGATGCGCGAAACCGGCTGGCGGCCCGTCATGGATTTTGAGACTGGTCTGGCGCGCACCATCCAGTGGTATCGTGCGAACTTCGCCTGGGTGGCACGCGTGCGCAGCGGAGAATATCGTAGTTACTACGAGCGAAACTACGCCAACCGTGTCTGAATCAGTGGGGCAGACCCCCAGGTCTGCGCGGGGGGTTCCATGCGTGTAGCCATTGAAGCAGCCTCACTGGCCCTCTCCAACGGCGGCTTGGCGCGCTACACGGCTGAGCTTAGCCTGGCACTGGCGCGCACGCACCCTCACGATGAATTCTTCCTCATCTCGGATCAGCCGTTTTGCATGCCGTCCGCGGCTCCCCCCAATTTGAAGCGCGGTGGTGGGCCGCGCAACCGCATGGAGCGCCGCTGGTGGCTGTGGGGCATCGCCTGGGAATTGAGCCGGATCGGCGCGGACGTAATCCACGGCCCCGATTTTGCGGTGCCCTACATTCCCCGCAAAGCCAGCGTCCTCACCTTGCACGACCTGTCTCCGTGGATGGATCCGAGCTGGCACCACGCCTCCGAACGCGTGCGGCGGCGCACCCCGATCCTTCTGGAGTTGGGTCTCGCCACCATGATCGTGACCCCCAGTGAGACGGTTCGCAAACAAGCCATGGACCGTTTTGGATTGCGTGCGGATCGCATTGTGGCCGTGCCCTTGGCGGCCCCACCGTGGCTCGAACCCGTGCCAACCGCGCCCGCCAAGCCGTATTTCCTGTTTGTGGGGACGCTCGAACCGCGCAAGAACCTGCCGGCGCTGGTCGAGGCCTGGCGGGAAGTGCGGCGTCATCATGACATCGACCTGATGCTTGCCGGCCGCCGGCGGGACGATGCGCCGGCCATCCCTCCCGAACCCGGTTTGCATCTGTTGGGCGAAGTGTCCGAAGCGCGCCTTGCCGAGTTGTACTCGGGGGCCGTAGCGTTTGTTTACCCATCGCTCTATGAAGGCTTCGGCCTGCCGGTTTTGGAAGCCATGCAGTGCGGGGCGTGCGTGATCGCCTCGCGCGCCGTGGCGGAAGCGGCGGGTGACGCCGCCATTTACGTAGCCAATCCAGCCGAACTGGCCCAGGCCATGCGGCAGGCCGTCGAACAGCCCGCTTGGGCCGCGGAATGGCGCGAGCGGGCACGCGCGCAAGCCGCCCAATTCACCTGGGAGCGGACCGCTGGCGAGACCTATCGAGTGTACTTGGAGGCGCGCGCAAGGTTTGGCAACTGAAACGCCACCATCGGCGGTGATGCTGGTTCCGGAAGCGCCGTATCCTCTGGCGGGCGGCGGCGCGCTGAGAACCGGCTCGCTACTCAATTACCTCGCCCCGCGCTATGCGCTGGATCTGATCGTATTCCGGCAGCCGGGAGCGCCCGAGCCTGCCGCGGGGATACCCCCCGGCCTGGCGCGCCGCATCGTCGCGCTGCCGCTCAGCCCCAACGGACGCGGCATGGCCGCCCGCTCCTTCCGCAACGCCGTTCGCCTGGGAAGAGGAATTCCGCCGCTGGTGGACCGCTTCGGCGGCTTTGCGGATGCCATCATGGGCGCGCTCGGCGGCCGCCGCTATCAACTGGGAGTCATCGAACATTCCTGGTGCGCCCAATACCTGCCGCTCATGGCCGAAGTCTGCGAGCGCACGGTCCTCAACCTGCACAACCTGGAATCCGTCTTGCACGCGCGTTGCGCGGCCGTTGAATCGGGTGGAGTGGGGCTGGCGCATCGCATTTTCGAACAGGCCTCCTGCGATCTGGAACGGACCTGGCTGCCGCGATTTTCCGACGTGCTGGTGGCGTCCGAGGCCGATCGGCTTCTGGCTCGAGCTATCGCTCCCGGCGCCCACTTGGTCGTCTATCCCAATGCCATTCCCTGGGTGCCGCTGCCGCGCGTGGAAAAGGAAGAGGTCGTGATCTTCTCCGGCAATCTGGAATATCACCCGAATCGTTCGGCGGTGCGGTTTTTTCGCGCGGAGATCTGGCCCCGCCTGCGGCGCGAATGGCCGGGGCTGGTGTGGCGGCTGATCGGGAAAAACCCTGAAGCGGTGGCTGGCCTGGTTCGCGGCGATCCGCGTATCGAGCTGCGCGGCCCTGTTGCTGACGCGATCGGCGAGCTGGCGCGGGCCCGCGTCGCAGTCGTGCCGTTGCTGGCCGCCAGCGGCACCCGCCTGAAGATCCTGGAAGCTTGGGCCGCCGGCGTCCCTGTGGTTTCCACCAGCATGGGGGCGGAGGGTTTGCCGGCCCGCCATGGCGAGCACCTGCTGGTGGCCGATGGAGCGGCGGACTTCGCCGCGGCTGTGGCCCGGCTATTGGCTTGCAGTAATACGCGGGAGAAACTGGGCTTGGCTGGCAGGCTGTTGTTGGAAAAGGAGTTTACATGGGAAACAGCTTGGCGGGCTCTGGATTTTTAACACAGCCCAGTGTCATTGTGGTCCGCTATACTGGTACGGTCAATGCGTTTCGCCATTGATGCTCACGCCATAGGCCGGCACCTCACGGGAAATGAGGTATACGTCCGCAGTCTTCTGAACGCATTCGCGGCCAAGAAGCGCGACTGCGAATTCCTGGCATACGTGTCCTCCGACGAAGCGTACCGCTGGATTCCCTCCAATATTCCTACCCGGCAGATCGCCGGGAATCCGTTTTTGCGCTTGGGGGTGGATCTGCCGATGAAGCTCCGTGCGGACAATCCCGATCTGCTACACGTGCAATATACGGCTCCGCTGGGCTGCCGCGTGCCGCTGGTGGTGACCGTCCACGACGTCAGCTTTCTCGAGCATCCCGAATATTTTCCTCGCTCGCGGGCCTTGCAATTGCAGTGGTGCGTGCGCCGGACGGTGCGGCGCGCCGCCAGGATTCTAACCGTCACTGAATTTTCGCGGCGGTCGATTTTGAAAGCATACGGCGACCTGGACGAAGACAAAGTGGTGGTCGTCCCCAATGCGGCCTCGGAATTTCGCGTGGTTTCGCGCGAATCGGCCGCCGCGGCCGTGCGCGAGCTCTTTTCGATCCATGGGCCTTATATCCTTTCGGTCGGAGATTTGCAGCGGCGCAAAAACCAGATCGGGCTGATCCGCGCGTTTGCCAAGGTGGTGCGCGCCTGGCCGCAACTCCGCCACAACCTGGTGTTGGCCGGCAAACCGACCTGGTTTGGAGACCGCATCTACGAAGCCGCCCGTGAATCCGGCGTTGCCGGGCGAATTCACTTCCTGGGTTTCGTTCCCGACGAGTATCTGTTGCAGCTCTATAACGCCTGCGACGTGTTTGTGTTTCCGTCCTACTACGAGGGCTTCGGGTTGCCGGCGCTGGAAGCCATGGCGTGCGGGCGCGCGGTGGCCTGCTCGAATGCCGCCGCATTGCCGGAGGTGGTGGATGGCGCGGCTATTCTTTTCGATCCCCACCGCGAGGAAGAGATGGTGAGGGCGATTGGCGACCTGCTGCTCGATGCCGAATTGCGCGCCCGCATGGAGCGGCTTGGTTTGCAGCGCGCGGCGCATTTCAGTTGGACCAAAACGGCGGAAAAGATCCTCGAAGTATTTCACGAGGTGGTGGAGCAGCAGCAGCCGCGGCTCGCGCGGGAGCCCAGTTCGCGAACCATAACTCAGAGATGAAGCGTATGCGATCGATTGCCGCCGCGGTGCTTGTCCTGGTACCGGCGGCGTGGGGCCAGTCCGGGTTTCCTTACAAAGACGAGTCTCTGCATTACAGCGTCAACTGGCAAAGCGGTTTGAGCCTGGGCGATGCCAATCTGACCGCCCGCAAAGTGGCGGCAGGCTGGGAATTCAACGTTTCCGGCAGTGTGGGGATTCCCGGTTTTTCCATCGACGACCGCTTCCATTCCACAACCGATGCCGCCTTCTGTTCCCAGGAGTTGGTCCGCGGCCTGAATCACGCAGGCAGACAGACCGAAGAGAAAACTACCTTCGACCAGAAGATGCAGACCGCCGAACGGACCACCACAATGCCCGCCGGCGGAGGCAAGACCGATTTCGATATTCCCTCTTGCGCCCGCGACGCTTTGGCATTTGCGTACTTCGCGCGCACGGAGCTGGGGCAGGGAAGAATGCCCCCGGCCCAACAGGTATATCTCGGGGCGGCCTACACGGTGAAGATGGATTATACGGGCGCGCAGAACGTGACCATTGCAGGCAAGTCCACGGTGACGGATCACGTTCTGGTCTCGGTGAAAGGGCCCCGGTCGGATTTCACTTTCGACGTTCTTTACGGCCGCGATCCGGCGCGGACACCCCTTACTATCCGCCTTCCGCTGGCCATGGGGACCTTCACGCTGGAACTGGTGCGCTGAATGCGCGTGGCCTTCTTTTCCCCGTTGCCGCCGGCGCGCAGCGGGATCGCCGACTATTCCGAGGCCCTGGTGGAATCTCTCGCCGGCCTGGTCGATCTCGAAGTTTTTTCGAGTGAGGGCCAAGCTTTCGATCCCGCGCGTTTCGATATCGCGCTGTACCAGGTGGGCAACAATGCCTGCCACGATTTCGTTTACGAAACCGCGCTGCGCCATCCCGGCGTGGTGGTGATGCACGAATCGAACCTGCACCACCTGATCACCGAGTTGACCATCCGTCGCGGCGATTGGGACGCGTACCTGCGCGAATGCGAATACCACGGCGGCGCGCCGGCGCGGGCTTTCGCCGAGCGCGTGCAGAAGCTGGAGGTGGGGCCCGATTACGAAGGCCTCCCCATGACCGGCCGCCTCCTGGAGCGCGCGCGGGGAGTGGTGGTGCACAGCCGCTTCATGGAGGCGGAAATGCGCGCCGCGGGCTTCGCGGGGCCGGTGGCCGTGATCCCCCACGGCGCCTGGATCCCGCAAGGCGATCGCCAGGCATTTCGCTTCCGTTTAGGTCTGGACGAGTCCACGCCCCTGGTGGGGATCTTCGGCTTTTTGAAGCCGTATAAGCGCATCGCCGAATCGCTGCGCGCCTTCCGCCGCGTGGTGCGCCTGATCCCACAAGCCAAAATGATCCTGGTGGGCGAGCCCCATCCGGATTTTCCCGTCGAGCCGATGGTCCGTTCCCTGGGCCTCTCGGCCAACGTCCGCGTCCTCGGATTTGCGCCTATCGCCGATTTCGTGGGCTGCCTGGCGGCCTGCGATATCGTGCTCAACCTGCGGTATCCCACGGTTGGAGAAAGCTCCGGAACGCTGCTGCGGGCCATGGGGCTGGGCAAGGCCGTGGTGGTGTCGGATGTGGGATCGTTTCAGGAGTTCCCGGACGATGTGTGTTTGAAAGTGCCGGTCGGCGCCCGCGAAGAAGATCTGATTTTCGAATATCTGAACCTGCTGATCTCGCGGCCGGAGGTGGCTCGGACACTCGGAAAGCACGCCCGGGACTACGTGGCGGAGGAGTGCAATTGGCCGGCGGTGGCGCGCCAATACGCCGCGTTCTTGCAGGCTATGGCCTGCGGCCGCGAGTGGCAACCGGCGGCGCCGGAACCGGTCCCGGCCCACGCGGCGCCCCCTGATGGCCCCGAACCGCCGGAACCGGAAGCCGCCGAGACGTCCGCCGCGCCCCCGGAACCTCCAGCGCCTTTCGATTACCTCCGTGGATGGGTGCACAACCCGCAAGCGGCCGGCTACCTCGAGACGCATCAGACACGGCTGGTGAAGACGCTGGCGATCACACCGCCCGGCGGCCCCGCCGATCGCATCCTCGAAATGGGATCGTACCTCCAAGTCACGCCGGCGTTGCACACCAAACTCGGCTACGGCGAAGTGCGCGGTTGCTACTATGGCCCTCGCGGGCGCATCGAGCACCGCGACCTCTACACCGCCGAAGGCGAGACGTTCGCGGTGGATGTCGATCTTTTCGATGCCGAAAAAGATCCTTACCCGTATCCCGACGGCCACTTCGCCACTGTCATGTGCGGTGAGCTCATCGAGCATCTGTTCGAAGATCCCATGCACCTGATGGGCGAAGTCAATCGCATTTTGCGCCCCGGCGGCCATCTGGTGCTCACCACGCCCAACGTCGCGGCCTTGCGCGGGATCTCCGCCATCCTGCAGGGCTATCATCCCGGCTTCTTCCATGCCTATATCCGCCCGGCGGCCGGCGGCGAGGTGGATGCGCGCCACAATCGCGAATACGCGCCGCGCGAGATCCAGTTGCTGCTCGATAACTCCGGCTTTGAAGTCACGCTGCTCGAAACCGGCGAGTTCCGCGACGTTCCCCATCCCGAATACGGCTGGGTGCTGCATCTGCTGGAGCATTACCGTCTGAACACCGAATTGCGCGGCGATGGCATCTACGCCGTGGGCCGCAAAACCGGGCCGGTGAAGAACCGCTATCCGGATTGGCTCTACTCATGATCGCGGCCTCCTACACGGAACCGAAGATCGCGCTCGATCCGGCGACCGGCGCCGCGTCCGCCGAATTCGTAATCCGCAACGGGACTGCCGGGACCTGGCGCGCGGGCGACGGTTTCGCCGTGGGTTTCCACCTGTTCGATGCCGCGACGGGTACATTGATTATCGATGGCGCGCGCCGCGTTCTTTCCCGCGATCTGGCTCCGGGCGAGTCAGCGCGCGTCCGTATCGAGTTCACGTTACCCGCCGAAAACGGCCGCTACCAGGTGTTTCTCTCGCCCATGCGGGAGGGCGTTGCCTGGTATTATGACCGCGGCTGGCCTTTCCTGCTCGTGGAAGCCGAAACCGACGAGGGCATTTTCCGCCTCGCGCGCGTTCGCGTGGTCACTCGCGGGGTGCTGCGGCGCGAGCGCTTGCTGCGCGGCATGGGCCGGGCATTTGTCTACCCGTTTCTCACCATCTGGCGCAATCGTGGGCTGATTCGCGTGATGGTGCGGCGCGACATCCTGGGCCGTTACCGCGGCTCGTTCGGCGGCTCGCTTTGGACCTTAATCAACCCGCTGCTGCTCATGCTGACCTACTATTTCGTGTTCGGCGTGGTGCTGCGATCGCGATTCCCCGGCGATTCGAGCCGCTCCGGCTTCGTGCTCTACTTCCTCGGCGGCATGCTCCCGTGGCTGGCCGTCAGCGAAGCCGTGGGGCGGTCGCCCACCGTGCTCCTCGAACATCGCAATTTCGTTAAGAAGCTCGTATTCTCCGTGGAGACGCTTCCCATAAACCTCGTAACAGCGGGTCTGGTAAGCGAGTGCTTCGCCATCCTGCTCTATTGCGGCTTTCTGTTAGCAATTCGTCATAGTCTGCCGCTCAGCGTGCTCTGGCTGCCGGTGCTGCTGATTCCGCAAGTGCTGCTGACGGCCGGGTTGAGCTGGTTCCTGGCGGCGCTCGGCGCTTTCGTCCGCGACCTGGGGCAGATGATCGGTTTCTTGATGACGATCTGGTTTTTCATCACACCGATCTGCTACCCTGAGGAGTCTCTGCCGAGGCCGGCCGCGGTGTGGCTTGCCAAGAACCCGATTTACGTTCTGGTGCGCGGGTACCGGTCGATTTTTTTGGAACACCACGCGCCGGCATTCGGTCCGTTGTGGAAGCTGGCTATCCTGTCCTTGGCCATATTTGTGATCGGCCACGCGTGGTTTTATAAGCTGCGGAAGTCGTTCGCCGATATGTTGTAAGCGGCGCCGCTTAGGAACGAAGAGTGCTCCATCAACTCGCGCATGTACTGGTGACCTTCGGCCCATGGGGAGTCCTCCTCCTGGCCCTTCTGGATTCGGCGGGAGTGCCGATGCCCGGCGCGATGGACGTTCTATTGATCGTGGTCGCCGTGGAAACGCCGGACCGCGCGTATTTCACGGCCCTCATGGCGGTTCTCGGCTCGGTAGGCGGCAACGTCGCTCTGTTCATGATGGCGCGCCACGGAGTGGGCCGGTTTGTGAAGCCTCCGCAACCGGGCAAGCCGCAGAAATTCCGCGAATGGTTTCGCCGCTACGGCCTGGTGACGGTCTTCATTCCGGCGTTGCTTCTTTTTCCTCCTTTACCCCTCAAAGTTTTCGTAGTCTCCGCCGGCATGCTGCGCACGCCTCTGGCCGATTTCCTGGGAGTGGTGGTGGTAGCGCGCGTGATTCGTTATTTCGGCGAAGCCTACCTCGCCATCCGCCTCGGGCACGACGCGCAGAACTACCTCAACCACAACGCGTGGACGCTGGTGGGAATCGCGCTGCTGCTGGCCTTCGTGTTGATCGCCATCATCCGCGTGAATGAGCAGCGCCGGCGCGCGGCGCAGGAATAAAGCGGCGGGGACGAGAAATCCAGGGGGGTGCGTCAAGATGGGCTGTTGGGTGCTTCAAACGGATGCCAGCGGCGTTTACGGGATCGATGTTGATTCGGTTTGCCGGGGTTGCGGGCGCAAGGTGACTTGTGGGTCCTGATCCCGAATTCGCACTTCTCACCATAGGCGACTACCCAGTCAAGTGGATACCCGCGCATCCTAGTGACAACTATAATGAATCGATGGGATGGACGCGCCCGCGCCTTCTGGCCTACAAGAACGAGTGGTTTGACGCCAGCCTCGATCACGAAGGCCCGGCATGTTATGAGATTGGCACCGGCGGACCACGTGGCGGCAATATCGAATGGCACTACGTCGGCGAGACGGTCAACGAAAAGAAACGCATGAGCTGCTATGGCTCCGACGGTTCCCACCTCTCAAAGATGATCAACTATCACCTGAAGCAGGGATGGCACATTTACTACCACGCCTGCGCATGCCCGTCGAAGCAAGCTGCTAAGCGGATGCAGGACAACCTGCTCGAACGCTGGGAATACGACTGGAACCACATGGGTAATTGACACTGGAAGGACAAAATGACGGGCGGGACGGTAGGTTCAAAGCTACGGGATACGGGCCATGCGTCGAGCGATCACGATCTGGTGATTCGCACGGCATCAGAAATTCACGCGGCGCACTGGCAAATGAGCGGGGATGAAAGTATCGGCGATAAACTCGCGAGAACGATCACTCTCAAATGGCAGCAACAACTGCAAGCCGATGCACCGGGGCGATTCGAGGTTGAATATCAGGTCGCGCCACATCTAAATCAGCGGATTGACGTCGTCGACGTTATCGCAGGAGTTGCCTTTGAGCTAAAGGTCTCGCCAAACAATGTCCACATGGAATTTTACCGCGACATTTTCAAGGTCATCTTAGCGCGCGACAATCGATTGCCGGGACTGAACAGGTTCGTGTTCATAACGCCCGCAAGAGCAGCGCGCAGCCTGAATCGGGGGATGGGCCAAGCTGTCATTTCAGACGGCAAACGCCTCGGACTCAGCATCGAGGTGGTCAGCCTTTACACCGTGGCTGATGTGAAACAGGCGAAAATTGCAGAGATCGAGGACCAGATACGGCTTCTGAAGGCAAAACTCACCGTTGCGGGTAGTTCTTAGCGCGCATCCACCTGGCTGTATCACGCGCAAGCCGCCGGTTCGCACCGCGTCTCAGCCCACCGCGCCGATCAGTACCGAGAAACGCCCTAGCCTGCCGACAGGAAAACGTCTGGCCCACGGATTCGCCGTAAGAGCGCGGACCCCGCAAACAAGCTTGAAGCGTCGGCTGGCCATAGTGACGCATACTGAGGCATACTGAATCATATGCCTCACACGGACCCCAAGGGGCCAAAGCGTGGCCGTGGAACCGCCCGGCGACCATCCAACTCGAACCGTCGCACGGAGCACGGAACTCGATACACCGTGGGCCTCCCGCCTGCGCTCGCTACCCAAGTGGAACGATACGCGGAAACTGTCGATACCAGCATGAGCAAAGCGATATCCGCGCTCGTGCGCATCGGCCTTGACAGCCAGATGAATCGAAAACGCGAGTTCTTCGAAAAGCTGAAGGAAAACCTTGCCAATGACGATCCGGAGCAGCAGGACCGATTGGTCGATGAGTTCCGCGCATTGATCCTGGGCCGCTGAAGAGATGCCGAAGATCCAGTGGGAGCGCCTTCCGCCAGAGAAGTGGGCCCATCTGCGGGATCGGGCAAGAGAACGCAGGGTCTCCATGAGCGACCTGTTCGAACTGGCGGAGTGGAAGGCGCAAGATCCCGATGTGCCGGATGGAGACTGGTTCAAAGACTTCGGAACTTTCAAGCTCTGCGGCACGGGGAAATTTCCGAGCACGTTTCTAATGACGGGCCAGCCCGCCAGAGGAAAACGGCTCTGACCTGGCCGCAACACGCCCGAGCGCCAGGTAAACCAGCCAGGGCTATCAAACCCAGGTGCGGAACGGAACGAAAGGAACCCTCCATCACTGGCGTTGCTGCTCTTCCCTCCTTTGCCCCTCAAGGTCTTCGTGGTCTCCGCCGGCATGCTGCGCACGCCTCTGGCCGATTTTCTGGGAGTGGTCGCGGTAGCGCGTCGTTCGTTATTTCGGCGAAGCCTACCTCGCCATCCGCCTCGGGCGCGACGCCCAGAACTACCTCAACCACAATGCGTGGACGCTGATTGGCATTGCGTTGTTGCTGGCCTTCGTGTTGATCGCCATCATTCGCGTGAATGAGCAGCGCCGGCGCGCGGCGCAGGAATAGGGTCGGCGGGGACGGAGGTTCAGGGTGTCACGGGGCCTGTAAAGGGCCATGGACGCCGTCAGAACGCTACCGCAGGGGAAGATACCGGACTTGACCTTCCCACTCGTCGGAGTTGCTGCATTGCGACAGCAGGATTATGTCGTCAATGACAACTCGAATCGGAATGCGCCGGTCTATTTCGAAGACGCCAGGCATTGGCTCGCCTTTCATGACCCGGCGATAGGCATGCGCCGTAATCGTCGAAACGTCATGAGTCAGAAGAACCCGCTTCTGACCCGCGGCCCACGCCAGAAGCGTTTCGTCGTCACTTCCTGTCAGCCCGACATCCTGCGCCCGCACAATATCCAGATCGTGGCTTGCGCGGAACAAAGCGCGAAGGATGTCATTATTGAGATTCTCGTCGGCGAGCCAGCGCAACACGGTGCTACCGCTGTCGCCGTTCCAACAATCGGGCGCGAATCCCCTCCGGGCGCCAGCGGGATTCGTTCGATGCCCTGATTGTTCCGGCGGCTTCGCCTCGTGTTGCCAGGTAACGGTCCACGATGGCGGTGTGGCGCAAACAATATCCGATCGCCTGATAGGTGTCGGCCAAGGACAGCGTAGGATATTGTTGAACGATCTCCTCGGCAGTCGCTCCGTCGTTGAACGCGGCCCAAACAGTGTCCAGCGTGATGCGCGTCCCACGCACACGGATTACACCATCTGCGCCGGTTTCGAGCGGAAACGGCTCATTACTGAGTGCCTCTGCCATCCTTTTCAGGGTACCTCCGGCTCGACAAGGGCGCAAACATGCGGCCTCGTCTTTCGAGCCCGGCGCTCTCCACCATTCCTCGTGGGTCCCCATGTACGATACTGTACCAGGCACGGCGCGCCGACCACGATTTCGGAAGTACCATGAAATTGAGAGTTGCCGATGTCTCTTCCAGTTGCTCTGCGCCGCATGGCCGCCGGTCTCCTGTTCTGCGCCGCCACAGGCTTCGCCGCTCCACCCATTCCACCGCTGGCGACCGATGTTCCCCTCGCCAAACAGCCAGGAAAAGAAACCGCCGTATTTGCCGGAGGCTGCTTTTGGGGCGTGCAGTCGGTGTTTCAACGCGTGAAGGGGGTCCTCGCCACCGCGGCGGGGTATGCGGGTGGATCCGCGAAGACCGCCACCTACGAGCAGGTAATCACGGAGACCACCGGGCACGCCGAATCGGTTGAGGTGACCTACGATCCGTCGCGCATTACTTATGGTCAGTTGCTGCGGATCTATTTCTCAGTCGCCCACGATCCCACGCAGTTGAACCGGCAAGGGCCCGACGTGGGAACGTCGTATCGATCGGCCATTTTTTTCACGAGCGAAGAACAACAGCGGCTAGCGCGGGCGTACATCGCGCAGCTCGATCGGCAAAAGGTTTTTCCAGCGCGAATCGTGACCGAAGTGACACCCCTCAAGGCCTTCTATCGGGCGGAAGATTATCATCAGGACTACGCCTACCACAACCCCGACAACCCATATATCCAAGTGTGCGATCGTCCGAAAATTGCCGCCTTGAAGCAACAGTTTCCAGAACTGTTCGTCGAGTACCAACCCAAGAAGTAGCAACCCAATTCGAACCTGAGACGCCCTGACCATGAGATTCACCGCCTTCCTCGCAGCCGCTGCGTTGCTTCCTGCCGCGGCACCGGCCCAGCAGACCGTCACCGGCCAGGCCGCATTCGCCGATTGGAACGAACAGCAGCCCGGCATCCGACGCAAGATCACTCTCGCCGATCTTCCCCAGCCCAAACCTGAGGAGGCAATCGACAATACGCCCTACGTGATCCCGCGTCCCGCCGGCGCACGGCCGCTTGCGCCGGCCGGCTTCAAAGTCACGCTCTATGCCGGCGGCGACGCCCGGCCCATGCAGCGCGCGGATAACAAGCAATCGATGCCTCGTAGCGGCGGCACCTTCACCATGCCGCGCCTCATTCGCACCGCACCGAACGGCGATCTCTTCCTGGCCGACTCCGGCGCCGGCACGTTGTTCGTCCTCCGTGGTGTCGCGCCCGATGGAAGGGCCGTCCAGATCGAGAAGTTCGCCACGGGCCTGGACCACCCTTTCGGCATCGCCTTTTACCCCACCGAAAATCCGAAGTACGTCTACGTCGGCAACGCCACCACCATCCAGCGATTCCCATACCGCTCCGGCGATCTCCACGCAACCGGCCACGCCGAGACCGTCGTCCCCGATATCCCCGGCTACGCGCAGCTCAGGGGCGGCGGCCACTGGACCCGCGATGTTGTCTTCAGCCAAGATGGCCGGCACATGCTGGTCTCGGTTGGTTCCGGCTCGAATGTCGACGACCCCGACACCCACCCCCGCGAGTTCCACCGCGCCGACGTCCTCGAGTTCACCCCGGAAGGCAAATTCATCGAAGTATACGCTTCCGGCATCCGCAACTGTGTCGGTGAAGCCATCAACCCCACTACCGGCCAACTCTGGTGCTCCACCAACGAGCGCGATAACCTCGGCAATCATCTCGTTCCGGACTACGTGACCTCCGTAAAGGAAGGCGGCTTTTATGGATGGCCCTGGTATTACATGGGCGGTCACCGGGACCCGCGTCTTCCCGAGCCATGCGCCAATGGCACCGGCCCGAATTTGCAAGCACCCGCACTCACTCCCAACCAGGCCAAGGACTGCAAGCGTATGGACCTCGCCTCCAAGGTCATCACTCCGGATGTCCTCGTCCAGCCCCACATGGCCTCGCTCGAAATGGTCTTCTATCCCACCGGGAAGATGCAGTTTCCCGCCAGTTACAACGGTGACGCCTTCGCCGCCGAACACGGCTCCTGGAACCGTAAGAACCGCGCCGGATACGAAGTCATCCGCATTCCCATGCACGAGGGCCACGCCGACGGCAGCTACGAAGACTTCCTCACTGGCTTCGTTACCGGAGACGGGCAGGTCTGGGGCCGCCCCGTGGGCGTCGCCATCGCCCAAGACGGCAGCATGTTCGTCACCGACGATGGCTCCCGTAGCGTCTGGCACGTGACCTACACGGGCAAATAGCTCCTCGACGTCACTCTTGTTTGGCCGGCCGCACCGCAATCCTCATCTCACTCTTCGGTCCGTCGAGCCAAGTCTCCATGGTTGGGCCGACGGCAACATAGCCATGATGTCCGATCCACTCCAGCAACTCGGGCCAGGGCTTCGGCGCCGAGTGCTCTCCCTCCACGGTGGCAGTGACGATCAGGGAATCGTCGAGCATGCGAATCGCAAAGGGACTCGCGACCGCTACCTGTTCCGAAACAGGGCAGCCAACCTCCCACCGCAGGTCGCTTTCTGAAACCGTGGCCGGACTGTTGAAATAACGGCCAAAGAGTGGACCCGTCTGGCTGACGCCTTCGGACGCCATATAGGCGCTGATGAGCTCGATCGCTTCGCCGTGAAGGGCGTAGGATCCAGTCATCGGGATGACAATGGCGTACCGAGGAGGCTCCTGGCGCACCTGGGGTTGAAGCGGGGGCGCCGCCCGCGACTCACCTGCCGGGGGCTGCGTCAGGTTCGCGGTTCGCGGGGCTTCCACTGTCCGCCCATCCTGCCGCAACAACGCCCTCGTAATCGTGCCATCCGCACCCTTGGCGAATTCCACGGTCACTTTGGCTTCGGTGATGAAGAATTGGGATTCTGACCGTGGAAATAGCTCGAGTCTTGGCTGACCGGCGATTTCAGCGAAAAGGGCGTTCCCTTCGGCGGTGACGGTCATGAGTTCTCCGCTACTCAAACGGTAGTGCCCGATATAGGCGGCGGTGCGTTCCGGCGGCACATCCGGCAACCTGGGCGCGATGACCGCATCGCCATCTATGAAGTGAACCGCGTGAGTTACTCTGCCATGCCCGTCCTTGACGAACCGGATTTGCGCGTCGAACACTTTCGGGTCATAGAAGAAAACGCCATCCGACTTCGGGAATAACTCGATCTTGGGGTGACCCGTGGTCCGGGCGAACAAGTGACCGCCTTCCTTGGTCACGATTACCACTCCATTGAAGCCTTGGTCATAGCGGCCGGCGTACGAGTCATATGTACGAACATCGATAGAGGGGTTAGCCTTCGGCTCGTCCCGCGGTTGCATCCGGTCGTGAAGATAGAGTTGCGCGATTGACTGTGCAATCTCGCTCGGCGCATAAGTTGGAATGGGACAACTGGAATTCGTAAGGATGGCGACGGTGAGGCGCTCCTCGGGATAATAGGAGAGAGAACTGCAATACCCGCTGCTCGCGCCGGTATGAGAGATCTCGCGGAGCCCTCGAAAGCGTCGAATGCTCCAACCGTAGCCGTAGCCTCCGGTCCTGTCTTCGGATGGCGCCGTCCTCCCGTGGACGGACGGGGTCAGCGCCGCCTGGACGTTAGTCGCCGTCAGGATACGAGCGTTGAAATAGCCTTCCACCCAGCGATGGAGATCCTCAACCGTGGAGTCGAGAATGCCGTTAGCGCCGACCCTTCCCGGGGCGGCCACCTTGGCCTGTTGCAGTCCTTCCAGCCTGTTGCCGGCGTACCAGTAGGGCATGGCTTTCCCGGATTGGCCGGGGTCGTACACGCCGGTGCGGTCCATCCCGAGAGGCCGGAAGAAGACGTCGCGTAAATAGTCCGCGTAGCTCTGGCCCGAGACCTTTTCAATGATGGTACCCAGCAGATAGTAACCGGAGTTACTATACCCGTACTGCGACCCCGGATCGAAGTCAAGGGGAAGATACTTGAATAACGCTACCACATAGTCCGGCCTGGCAGGGTAAAAGGCGTTCGCCAAGGTAGCCGTCCCGCCCAACTTCTCACGAATGCCGGACGTGTGAGTCAGCAGGTGATGGATGGCGATCTCGTTTCCTCTCGGGTAATCCGGGATGTATTTCGAGAGTCTGTCGTCGAGGCTCAAGCGGCCTTCCTCCTCAAGTTTCAGGATGGCCGCCGCGGTAAAAGGCTTGGTGATGGAGGCAATGTTGAACCTGGTTTCCGTGGTGACGGGGATTTTGCGCTCCACGTCCGCCAAACCGTAGGCCTTCTCAAAGAGGATCTTTCCGTCCTTGGCTACAAGTACGGCAGCGCCGGGCTGACCGGGATGGATCGCATCCCTAAAGATGGCATCGACGACGGCTTCAGGAGGCGGAGCCGGAGCGGTGGCGGAGGCAATCATCGCCGCTACGATCAGGGTCGCGATTTTCAATGTCACTCCTTGTCGGAACGCACCAGTCTCCACTGGCCATCGCGGTCCTTGGCAAAAAGGAGCTTGGGGCCGGCGAACTCGCCCTTCTCGTACCGGCTGGCAAACCCTACGCTGACGCCATCGCCGAGGTTCAGCGGCAGGCCGGTAAGATACTCGATCGCCACTACGCGGCGCGAAACGATCTTGCCACGCTCCGCGGCCTCGACACGGTGCAATTCCGCGAAGACGTTTTTCCAGGCACTTCGCGAGATCAGGCCTCGCACCACGGAATGCGCCTCTTCCCAGGTTCGGTCGGAGGCACCGGCATCCGCCAACGCCATCCATCTTTCCGCGGCGGCAGCAGCTGCATCGCCGGGGAGCGGCCGATCGCCCGGTGCCGATTCGGCGGGTGCCGCAGTGGGCGCCGCAACGCCCAGGCTTCGGGCGAAGTCCGGGGGGCGCTCCCCTTGGCCGTGGCTGGCATCCACCATGAAAACGCACCCGAGCAGCAGGATCGCGGCGGCTGAGACGAGGTGCGACGTGTAGCGGCCTTTGCGGAACACTGCGATTCTGCGGATTCTCCTCTTCACCTGCGCGGCGTCCTCGCCCAGTGCCGCGAATGCCGGCCTGCGCTTTGGCCCGGTATGCGTACTGAGCAGTTCGAGGATGGTGTTGCCATACTCCCGGGGAGCATGGTCAGGCAGGTGCGTTAGCGCCAACTCGTCACATGCCAGTTCCAGGTCGGCGCGGGCCTGTCCGAAGGCCACCCATATCAGCGGATTGAACCAGTGCAGCGCCTGGACTAGGGCCATCGACCAGTTGAATGCCACGTCGTGACGCTTGAGGTGCGCCAGTTCGTGCAGGAAGATATGGCGGACCTGCTCGCGGTCCAGCGTAGCGAGCACGCCCTCGGGAAGAAGCAGCCGTGGCCTTATCCAGCCGAACAGGGCGGGAACCTGCGTACGCGGAGTCTCGATAACTGCTAGATATGTACGGACGCCGAGATCCTCCTTGCAGTCTTCCATAAGATCGAGGATGGCTTTATCCGTAACGGGCCGGCGGCCGCGAAAAGCAAGCACGGCTGAGAGCGTTCGGATCAGCAGCCACAGCGCGAATGCCGCCGCGCCCGCGGACCAGACAGCGACGAGAAGCCCGCGCCGCGTCCAGCGGCTCGGCTGAGGCAGACGCTCGCCGCCCGCCCGCAACGTGGGCTGGCCGTGTGGTGGTGCAGGCACGACGTTAGACGTTCGATCCGCGCCTGGGAATTGCAGCACCGGACGCGGAATCAGGTTGTACACGGAGAAACGGCTTTGTGGAGTCCACAGAACCACCAGGCGCAATAGCACGATCAACCAGAGAGCGGATCGCCACTTAGCGGAAACTCGCTGGCCGGCGATGCTCCGAACAACCAGCACAACTCCGATGAGCAGGCTGGCTTCCAGGGAGGCCCGAACTGTCCACGAGACGAAAGTTCCCAACGCACCCGTCTCAGCAGGTGTCATGGCCTCACCTTGCGCGACTTCGGCCGCGCCGCCCCACTTTTGGCGCTGCTCTCATCGAGGATGCGCCGCAGCTCCGCGATGTCCTGGTCCGAGAGGGCCGACTCGCGCACGAAATGGGCGAGCATCGGTTGGACAGCGCCGCCGAAAACCCGGTTCACAAACGACTGCGTCTCCACTTTGACGCATTCCCGCTCGGTGACCTTTGGGTGATAGAGATGGATTCTGGCGTCCTTCGTAAAGCCCAGAGCGCCTTTGCCGACCAGCCGGTTAATGAGCGTGAGGACGGTCTTGGCGTTCCAACCCGTGCGCGGTTCGAGCGCGGCCACAACGTCTCCCGCGGTGGCGGGGGAGTTCTCCCACAGGAACCGCATCACCAGCCACTCGGCGTCGGAGATATGTGGAAGGGAGTCGCCATGCCGCGCCATAGATTACAACTGTAATCCTATGCGTGCCGGCTGTCAAGAGACATTTAGGCCCGAATCAATTGAACAACCTCGCGATTGCAACGCCTGCGACATCGGCCACTAACAAGCCAAAGCACCCCCCACCGCCGAACGCTACAATACCTAATGACGTCCGGTCTCCTGTCATTGCATGCCAAAGCGAATCGCGATCGTGGAAGACGAAGCCGAACTGGCTTCCCTGATCGATTACAACCTTAGCCGCCATGGCTATCAAACGCAGGTACTGAACGGAACGAAAGGGACCCTGCGGTCGCTCGAACAGGCCCGGCCCGATCTCATTCTCCTCGATGTCATGCTGCCCGATGCCGATGGCTTCGAGCTCTGCCGCCAGATTCGCCAATCGGCCACGCTCGCCCGCATTCCCGTGCTGTTCCTGACTGCCCGGTCGGACGAAGTGGACCGCGTGCTCGGCCTCGAAATCGGCGGCGATGACTATATGACCAAGCCCTTCAGCCCCCGCGAGCTGATCGCGCGCGTCAAGGCCCACTTGCGGCGCGAGGAAATGGACGCCGATCCGCCCACCATGACGGTCGGCCCGTTCCGCCTGGACCGCACCGGGCGGCGCGTCTTCGTCCACGATCGCCCCTTGACGCTCACTTCCACCGAGTTCAACCTGCTCGAGTTCTTTCTGCTTCACACGGGCCGCGCCTATAGCCGCGACCAGCTTTTGGACGCGGTCTGGGGTGAGCAGCGCTACGTCACGCCGCGCACCGTGGACGTGCACGTGCGGCGCCTGCGCGAACAGATTGAAGAGCAGCCCGAAAGCCCGCGCCACCTCACCACGGTGCGCGGCTTCGGATATCGCTTCGAGGAATCGGCTTGACCCCCAGGATTTTTTTCAAGCTGATCGCTGGCGTATTGTGCGTACTGGCGCTGGCGCTCGCCGCGGTGGATTACTTTACCACGCGAGTAGCGAAGGAAACATACCTGAGCAACCTGACGGAGCAGTTGGCCGGCAAAGGGCGCGTCGTGGCGCTCTCCATCTCCGATATCGATACGGTTACCCAAACCGAAGCCAAAGCTTTGGCCGCCGCGGCCGGAGGCCGGCTGACTCTGGTCCGCGCCGACGGCCGGGTGACGGTGGATTCCGAGGCCAATGCCGCCGCCATGGAAAATCACCGGCGTCGCCCGGAGCTGATCGAGGCTTTCCAAGGGAACACCGGATCCAACATTCGCCGCAGCGCCACCATGGGAATCGATTTTCTATATGTCGCGGTTCCCTGCGCGGGTGGGGCCGTGCGCCTGGCGGTTCCCATTTCGCGCATCGCATCGCAGGTCGGCCAGGTTCGCACCAAGATCCTGGTCAGCACGGCGTTGGCGTTTCTGCCGGCCATTCTGTTGGCCGCCTTGCTGGCTCGCTGGCTCTCGCGGCGCTTCGCCGCCATTATGGCCCACGCCGAACAACTGGCGCGCGGCAATTTTCACGCGCGGCTGCGGCCCACCGGCGACCGCGAGTTCGGCCAGCTCGCCCGCACCTTGAATGACACCGCCGCGAATCTCCAGTCGACCGTCGAACAGCTCCAGCGCGAACACGCCGAACTGGAACGGCTGGAGCGCATCCGCAAGGATTTCGTGATCAACGTTTCTCACGAGCTGCGCACCCCGCTGGCCTCGATTCAGGGATATACCGAGACCCTGCTCGACGGCGCCATCGACGATCCGGCGCACAATCTCCGCTTCCTCGGCATCATCCGCCATAACGCCGAGCGCCTGGCGCGCTTGACGGAGGATCTGCTCACGCTTTCCCGCGTCGAACAAAAGCGGCAAAAGCTGGAATTCGAGCCGCATTCCATCCGCGGCCTGCTGGAGGGCGCCCTCGATCTGGTTCGCCCCATCGCGCAGAAGAATTCCATCCGCCTGGAATCCGAGCCGCCGGCGGATAACGACGAAGTGTGGTGCGATAGCGAGGCGGTTTCGCAGATCCTCAGCAATCTGCTCGATAATGCCATCAAGTACACTCCCGCCGGCGGATCCATCGTGGTAGGGGCGCGCTCGATGGGCCAGTTTGTCGAAGTGTTCGTGCGCGACAGCGGCGCCGGCATCCCGCAAGAGGACCTGCCGCGCCTGTTCGAGCGCTTTTACCGCGTCGATAAGGCCCGTTCCCGCGAACTGGGCGGCACCGGTTTGGGCCTCGCCATCGTCAAGCACCTGGTGGCTTCCCATAACGGTACGGTGCGGGTGGAAAGCCGGTTGAACGAAGGCTCGGCCTTCTTTTTTACACTTCCCGCCGAGGAATCGGCGCTTCCGTCCGACTCGGCCGTGGTCCGGCCCTTCGCGTAGACGGACAGGTCTATCCTTAATCCCGAATTTACGGCGGCTTAACCCTTCCGTAACATCCCCGCTGTTACTTTGAGGCAGGGACCCTCGCCGCCATGAAAAAGATCTTGTTGATCGAAGACGATGCCGACCTTTTCTCCCTGTTGAAGTACAACCTCGAAAAGGAAGGCTTCTCGCTCACCGGCCTGCAAACCGGCAAAGGCGCTCTCGATCTGTGCCGCCAGGTTAAGCCCGATCTCATTCTGCTGGATATCATGCTTCCCGATTCCGACGGCCTGGATATCTGCAAGGGGATCCGTCGCGATCCCGACTTGGCCGCCATCCCCGTGATTTTTCTGACCGCGCGCGCCTCGGAAACCGATCGCATCGTGGGCCTGGAGTTGGGCGCCAACGATTACGTGGTGAAACCGTTCTTTGTGCGCGAGCTGATTGCGCGCATCAAGCTCCAATTCCGCAACCAGGCCACGCCCCCCCGCGTCCTGGAATCCGGCGGACTGGAACTCGATACCACCAGCCGTCAGGTGCGCCTCAACGGCACGCCCCTCTCCCTGACCGCCACCGAATTCCGGCTCCTGGAATTCCTGATGAGCCGCCCCGGCGTAGTTTTCAGCCGCGAGCAGTTGTTGAACTCGGTATGGGGCCAGGACCGCGCCATCACCGACCGCGCCGTGGACGTGTACGTGCTTCGCCTGCGTCAGAAAATCGAGCAGGACCCCGCCAGCCCCGTGCTCATTCACTCCGTACGCGGTTTCGGCTACACCTTCGAACCGCGCCGCGCCCTCGCCCAGGCGTAGGCCTTTAGAGTAAACTGTATCTATGGCGGTTGCACCCATCCCGCCGCTGGTGGCGGTTGATGAATATCTCAACTCGAGTTACCGCCCCGATGTGGAGTACGTCGAAGGCTTCCTGGTGGAGCGCGGTATGCCGACGGTCGCACACAGCCTCTTGCAAGTGCTCCTGGTGGAGTACTTTGGCCAGCATCGAAGGGCGTTCGAATTCATGACGCTCGCTGACGTTCGCACTCAGATCGTGGAACGAGCCCGCTATCGCATCCCGGATGTGATGCTGTGCCCTCTGCCTCTGCCGACAGGCAAGGTGGTGACCTCGGTGCCTTGGGCCGTCATCGAAATTCTCTCGCCTGATGACAGGCTCCCCGATCAACTGAAGCGCTTTCGCGATTATAAGCAGATCTCGGTCCACCATGTGGTCCTGCTCGATCCCGAGCAACTGGTCGCCTTCCGGTTCGAGGAAGGTTCACTGCTTCAGACGCGATTTACTTCTCTCGAATTGCCGAGCGGCTCCGTTCCCTTCGACAGCGACTCGCTATTCCAGCAGCTCGCCGAAGAACGGAACGCCGCCGGGGCTCGTAGCTGATCGCTGATCGCTGACAGCTTCGCTGCCCCCCGCTTCACGACGACCTGCTGGGCCGGTATCCCGGCCGCGAGTGAATCCGGTATTTCTTGCCGATATCGCTGACGATCTCGACCGTGATTTTGCGGAAGCCCTCGTTGGGATTCGGCGCCGGATAGTAAGTGATGGTGTACGAGTTGCTCATATCCTCGCGGATATCCTCGAACGCCTCCACCTGCTTCTGCCAGGTCCGCGCCCAATAGGCCTTCCCGCCCGTGCGCTGCGCGATGCGGCGAAACACACCGCTCGAGATGGGGTCCTTATTCACCTCGCTGGTAGAGATCACATAGATCGGAATGCCCTCGTCTTCCGCCACCGCGCGCACGTCGTCCGGCGCCACCATGCTGGCGTTGTCGGGGCCATTCGAAAAAACGATCACCACTTTCCGCCCCGGCACCTTGGCGGCGTCCCGCAGCGTCAGCAGCAGAGCATTGTACAGCGCCGTATCGTCCCCCGCCACCGAGTTGCGCAAGCCGCCGATCGCCTCGCCATGGTCGCGCGTTAGAACCGCCGCCCGCGAAAGATTCCGGCTGAAGGTGTACACCGCCACCGAATCCGTGTGGTCCAGCCCGCGGACAAAATCGGCGATCGCGTCCTCCGCGTAGACGAAGCCGCGATACATGAAATTGCTGGTGTCGAAGAGTACGAAGATGTTGGAGCCCACAAAGGCGTCCGGCTTGTCGAGCCCCGGCAAAGTCTCCCGGTTGGCTTCCAGCAGGGGGCGTACCTTGCCCTCCGGGGTAATCGCCACCGGCGTGCCGGCGCCTTCCGCGAAGGTTGCGATCTTCTGCGGAATGCCATCCTCGTAAATCCGGAAATCGGCCGGCTTCAGCCCGTTGATGTAGTGGTTCTTGTTATCGGTCACCTGAAAGCTGTGGACCACCATGTCCACTTTCACCCGGAAGATGGGCCGGGAGCCTTCCTGCGCCCGTAAGAGCACGCCACCGGCGGTTGCGGCCATGAATCCTCGTCGTGAGATGTTCATTGTTGTTTACCGATCGGAAACTCCTAGAGTGCGGCCTTCTGTTCGGCCGCCATACTCGCGCGCGCCCGTTCGCGCACGTCATCGCCCACCGTGCGGAGCGATTTCAGCAGCGCCGGCCAATCTTCCAGGTGCGAAGCGAAGATGTGCTCCACCAACTGCTCGGTCCATTCCGGAATCCGCAGGTTGAGCTGAGCCGGCCGCAAGCTCAATTCGTCCGCCAACGCTACCCAATACAGGGTGTTCGATTCCCAGCTTTCCGCCATGATCCGGCTGGAGTAGCCCATGAGCGTCGGGAACGTCCGCAGGTTGAGAAGCTCGGGCGCATAGGAGTTCGCCAGCGTCGGCTTGGGCGAGCCGAACGCGCGGGATATGGCCCGATAGTTCACACGCTGCGGATCGTCGCCCGTTAACCGCCGCATCTCCGCGAGCACCGGCGAGCGGCCGTTCGCTGGAGTCTCGGATGCCATCTCGCGAGCCAGCAGGAATAGCTCCGAAGGCGTGACCTCGTCCACCGCCTCCTTCACGGACCCCTGTTCCAGCAAACGATTTACGCGCTCGGCACGCACCGGCGCCGCCAGCGTTCCAAGTACGCGCAGCACCTTGGGCCGCAGCGTTTCATCCATGGCCGATTCCGCCAACAGCTCGCGTCCATAGCGCAGATGCAGGCCCACCCAATGGACCTGCGACGGCGCCACATTCCACCAGCGAGGGATCTTGGCGCTGAGGATCATCTGCGGCACCAGGTCGCCCCAGATCAACGCCTGCGTTTGCGCCGGCACCAGGAAATTCTGTTCGGCCTCCGCCAAGGCGTATGCCAGCGACGAAAGCGACCCAACCAGCCGGCCGCCGCCGTTCGACGGCCAGCCGGTTCCAAACGGCTCGGTGGGCTTCCAGACGTGGCTCTGCCCTTCGCCGCCTATGAAATCGTGGCTGCGCACAAAAACCGGGTTCGTGTACAGAACCTGTGCTCCCGGAGGAGCGTAATACGCATAGTTCAATCCCAGCAGCGAATCGCGCAGCACCGGAGCGAGTTGGCCGGTAATCTCTTTGAGATGGGCCGGGTCGGTTCCGGCTCTCTCCACCGCCAGCCGCAGGTTGAGCTTGCGCTCCCAGTCGATATGTTTGTCGGTCCAATACCCGAAACCCAGCGTATTACGCTCGTTGGAGGTCAGGGGCGCCCGCGGCAGCGGCACCTCGGTCACCCGGCTGGCGAGCTTGTTCAATTGCGCCCGGTCCGCGTGCGGGTTTGCCAGCGCGTCCGCCAATTGGAACAGCGTATCGAGCGAAACCAGGCGCTGCGAGTCCAGAATCCGCAGCATCTCCTCTTCCACCGCCTGGCGCGTTTCGGCGTCATCCGATTCGGCGGCGCCGGCCAGCAGATCGATCAATCGCTCCTGCGCTCCCAGGCCCGGCTCGGCCCGCTTTCCGGTTCGGTCGAGCAGCGCCTCGACGCCCCCGCGGCCGGCTTCGAACAATTCGCGATCGTTCGATACATGCGCGAACCTGGCGGCAATTTCGTCAAACACGCCATCCGCGGCACTGTCCGGCATGGTCCGTTGCCGTACCAGGATCTGCCACAGCCCGATCAGCGATTGGAAGACGCCGCTCGCGTCGGCGCGCAACCCCGGATCGTGCAGCCGGTCGATGGCTTCGGCCGTATCCATGAACTGCACGATCGATTTGTCGCTCAACTCGCGCGACTCGCTGAACGCCGGGTACTGGCTGCCGAAGGCCCGGTACTGGCGCGCCAGCCGGTCCACGGTGGCCGCCTCGAGTGGCTTGGTTCTCCCGCGGTCCAGGTCCGTCAGCGCCATGAAAATCTTCAGCGGTTCGTTTTCCACGGTCTTGCGGCACAGCGCGAACAGCGCCTCCAGCAGATCGTCGGGCTCTTTCCAGGTGGTTGCCAGGCGCGTCAGCTTGCCATCGTACTTGGCTTGCGGGTGGTTGGTGAACAACGTGCGCCAGACTTCCAGGTTGCCAGGAATATGCGGTCTGCCGTTGCTCTCGATCGCCAGACGCGTCGTTAACAGCATCATGTCCGTGTTGGAGCGGAAGACCGGCCGCGCCGGCCCCGGGCTGGTGATCCTGCCGCGTACGGCCGCGTAGAACCGTTTCATGCGCGCCGGGTCCGTCAGGTAATCCCGCACCGGCGTGTTGATGCGCGCCAGCGCGTCGAACAGACTGGCCAGCCATCCATCGTCTTTGGCCACCAGCTTGTCGAAAAACTGCGCGCCGTGCTCCGGCGATACGCCCACCAGTTCTCCCCACGCCGCTTCCGAGCGCGCGCCGCCCGGCACCACCGCCTTGCCCTCGCGCAGCTCGAACATGCCGCCGAAGAAATCGAGCACGTGCGCATATGCCTTCCAATGCGCCAGCGAACCCGTTTCGTGCAGTGCCCGGGCGGTTGCCGGGTCGAGTTTGGAGAAGCCCAGATACAGCCGGCAGAGGGACGGATCGCCGATGAATGTCTCGATAAAGCTGCCCGTGTCCTTCTCTCCCGCCATCCAATATTCGGGCCCGAACAGCACGGCCACGGAGGCGGGACGATAGTCGTAGCTAAAGGGCCGGTTGTTGCGCAGCGCTTCTTCCAGCCGGTTCAGCGGAAAACCCGAGTCGGTCGTTAGAAACGCCCGCGCCGCGTTCACCGTTTCCAGCACCACCTCCGACCCGCAGCCGCCGCGCATGCGATAACCGAGCACGCGCAACAGCTCCGCCACTTCCGGCGCGTCGCACTTGGGGATCCGAATCGTTTTGTCCGGCCCGGCCAGCTTGTCCAGTTCGTGCGCCTGCGAGAGATAACGATGCACCAGTTTCAGGTATTCGGTGGGTTCCAATGCTTCGTTGCTGTGGGAAGCCTCGTACCCGTTGGTGACCACGTTGCGCGCCAGCGCCGGCAGAATATCCTCCGGTTTGGAATCCTTCGCAATCGCCGCCATGCGGGCAAACGAGCGCAGAGGACCGGGGATCGTTGCCGTCCCCGCGGCTTCCGTGGACTTGGCCGTGGAGCCCATCGCCAGCGTCTTGCCGGTTACGGCATGGTAAGCCTCCGCATCGCGCGCCGCCGCTTCGCTATCTCCCGCCAGCAGGTCGAGAACCGCCAACCGCCGCGCTACCGTGCCGGCTTGCGCCGCATCTCCAGCTTGCCGCAAGCCCGCCAGCAGTTTGCGATACTCCGCGCGCGCCCCCGCATCGCCGTACCGTTCCAGAAATTCGGCGTATTCAGCCAAGGCGCCGGTGCTGGCAGGGTCGTTTTCGACGGCCCGCGCCAGCGTCGCGCGCGCTTCCGCATAGTTCCCCGCGGCTTCCATTTTTTGGATTTCGCCGAGGTTCTGTTGGCCTCGCAATCCACGAACGTTACAAATGAGGATAAATCCAAGCAAAACAGACAGGATTTTCATGGGGCCTCCCCGGGCTACTGGTGAATCACTCTACCACAACGGGATCAACGTGATGTGATTCTAGATCAAACGGGATGGGCGCCGCAACCGTAGGGATGTAAAAAGCGGCACGGTGGATTCCAGATTTTGGAAGAGGAGCGGGTCGCACCGGTGGCGGTCTCGCGAGAAAGGCCGCAAATCGCGCGCGGCCTCCTAAGCGAAGCCTACCGTATCTCCGTTCCCTCCGCGCCTTCGCGCCTTCGCGGTTAGCTCACTGCCCCGCTCACCGGCAACCCTCGACCACGTCCCCCCCACTACTCGATCGCCGGCCCGAAATACCCTTGCGCCAGCGCCGGCTCCGCTTCCAGCGCCTTGCTCCAGCACGCGCGCGCTTCTTCCGCCTTGCCCGAAGATTCCAGAATGCGGCCCAAGTTGAGCAGCGCTTCCGGCATGTCTCCTTGCAGCTCCAGCGCGTCCCGATACAGCCGCGCCGCCTTCTCGAGCTGATTGGCTTTCTCGTACATCAAGCCGGTGTTGTAGAGCACCTCGGCACTCCGCTCTCCCAGATCGATCAGCCGCACGTGATACTCCAGGGCGGTCTCGTAATCGGAGCTCTGAATCGCCAGCGCCGCCAACCCGCGCAGCGCTTCGAGCGATTTCGGATCGGCCTCCAGCATCTTCTCGTAGAGCCGCTCCGCATAATCCCGCTCTCCCATGCCGCAATAAGCCAGGGCGAGGTTGGCTTGCGCCTCTACCCAGTGCGGCCGGTATTTCAAGCAGCCTTCGAAGGCTTCCACTGCGCCGCGATAATCCTGCCGCTTCAGCCGCAGGTAGCCCATGCGGAAACGCGCCTCCTCTTCCTTGGGCGCGCGCTCCAGCACTTGCCGGTACCAGCGCTCCGCCTCCTCCGCCTGCCCCGCGTGCTCCATCAGAAGCGCCATGTTCCACATCGGCGCCAGCGCCTCGGGGCTGGCCGCCATGGCTTTCTCATAAGCGGCGCGCGCTCCCGCCGTGTCGCTCAACTGCTCGTTCACGATGCCCAGGTTGGTCAGCGCCTCGCAGGAGCCGGGACGCAGCTTGAGCGCTTCGTGGTAGGCTTCGGCGGCTTGCTGCCAGCGGCCCGATTTCTGGTGCGCCAGCGCCAGGTTGAACCACGCTTCGAAGTGGCCCGGCACCGCTGAAACCAGCAGCGTGCAGAACTTGGCTGTGAGCGAGTGCTCGCCCGCCGCGCTGGCCCATGCCGCCAGTCCTTCGAGCGCCACCGTCGATTCCGGCTTCAATTCCAACAGGCGCTCCGAGTATTCCCGCACCATGTCGAAATCTTCCTTTGACATGCCGATCAACACCAGGTTGGCCAGCGATTCTTCCGAATCCGGGCTATGTTCCAGGATCTGCTGATACAACGCCGCTGCCTCGTCGCTGTGCCCCAGCGATTGCAAGGATGCCGCCTTGCCGAACAGCGCGTCCTCGTGTCCCGGCGAAGCTTCCAGGCAATGCTCGAATGAGAACAGCGCGGACTTCGGATCTTCGAGGCGCAAGTGGCACACGCCCAGGCCGAGGTGCGAATCCAGGTGGCCCGGTTCGAGCGTGGCGGATTTCTGGAACGCCTCGGCGGCTTCGTCCCAAGCTCCCATCCGTTCCAGACAGACGGCCAGGTTGAACCATCCCATGGCATATTGCGGCTTGAGCTCCACCAGCGCCCGATAGCTCTTGCCGGCTTCCTTGTGGTCGCCCAATTCGAATTGGATGTGTCCCATCGCCCGGTAGATCTCGGGCGTGGCTTCATTGGCCGCGATGGCCCGCTGCAATTGTTTGAGCGCTTCGTCGCGCTTGCCCGCCAGGTGAAGGGCCACGGCGCGTGCCAGGTAGCTGGGCCCGGTGATGGTGAGACCCGGCGGCTTGTCGGGCACCTCCGGTTCGGGGATTCGAAGGGCTTGAACTTTGGCCGTGGTGCGGATTGCGCTGGTGCTCATGGTCTGTCTTTCTCCTCGGATCCGTCGGCTGGACTGACACGGACCCAATACAGGCGCGCCCGATCCTCGGGCGGGCTCATGAATCCAATACCGCCAATCGGCAAGCGGCTATCGGTCCATCGATCTATCGTCTCGCCGTCCACCCAGACTTCGAACTCATTGCCCCGCACGCGAGTTTGGACGGTAATCGCGGCTTTGGGGTTGGCCGGCCCGCGCAACGGTTTGGTGACGCGCAGGCCCGGGGCGCCGTCGATTACGGTGGAGCGCGTAAAAGTCCGGCCTCCGGGTGTGTTGGCGATGGCCGCCAGGTGATACTCGTTCTCATCGGTCGCGCGGAAGACCCAGGTGACGCTCGATTGATCGACCCGCGCCAGGAACTCCAGATCGTAATCGGTCAAATCGAGTGAAGGGGCGAACAGCGCGAGCGAACCCGTGCGCGCGCCCGCCGCGTCGAGCCGCCAATCCGCCGTGCCGCCGATCCAGTTTCGCCACCCGGCATCGAAATGCTCTTCGATCGCCGCGGGTGCCTGGGTCTCCGTGCGCGGTTTTTCCGCGGTGGCTGGAACCGAGGGCATGGCGGTTTGGATCTCCAGCGCCGAATAACCGAACGGCAGTTCCTGGGGCTCGAAGGGCACGATGGCGAGTTCGGGCGTGGGCTCGCCGGTCATTGCCGCGAGCGGCAGGGCTCGCGCCCCGATGCTCTGCCAGGCGCCGCACTCCGACCTGGGCTTGCGCTTCCCGAAGGCCGCCTGCGCGGCGGGTGCCTGCTCGAAAGGCGGCCACTCCAACCGGTAGGTGTACGGTTCCGCCTGGCGGTTGCGGGCTCGGCCTCGCGCCAACCGGGCGGCGCCCGTGCGGACCGCGTGCTTCCGTTCCGCCGGAGGTCCCGAGACAAGGCGTAGGCCGGGATGCGGCAATGGCACCGCCGCACAGGCTGGAACCGGCGCCGGCCCTCCCGTGAGCAAGCGATTTACGGTTCGCCAGGAGGGCCGCCTCAGCCGTGGAGTCGTCATCGCGGCGGGCCGCGAGGCCGGCATCCTCGGCTGTTCCAGACGGAATCCATAACTACTGGATACTCGCAGTGGCAAGCCCGGGCGAGGCGCGGGCGCAATCGGCGCCGGCCTGGCGGGATCCCTTGACGTAGCGGCGCCGGCCAGCCCCCGGCCATGTAGCCGTTTCATTTCGAGGCGCGCCCCGGTTGCCAGCCACGCACCGTAACCGTGCGGCTTGTCCGGCGGCCTGGTCGAGCGGCGGCGCGTCTCCACCGCTCCCGCGGGGAGCATGCCCACCGGCTCCAAGGGCGATCGCGATTGCGGCACAAAAGGCAGCCGCGGCGCGGATTGCCGCGTCGGTACGTAGTCGTGGCAGCGCGCCACCGGCTCCCCGCCGGCCTGGAGCAACGGTGAATGACGTCCGCGGTTCCTGCTCGGTAGTTGAGCGAGCCCCCACGGCTCCAGTCGCCGCGCAACCTGCCCGATCCGCCGCGGCTCCGCCCAGGCTGCTCCATCCAGATACGCCCGGTGCATCAGGGAATGCGCGCTTTCCGCGGGCGTCCGCACCGGCTTCAGATTCTCGCGCCGGCGCATCAGTGTGGCGACCTTGTTGGCCTCTTGCAGACGGTCCATGCCCAACCGTAAGCGGTACTGGTTGCGATGCTCCCGCGAGCAGAAATCGCCACCCGCGCCTACCCAGATTCGACTGAGCGCTTTTCCGCAGAGCTGGCAGGTCCTAAGGCCCATTCCGGGATCATTATAAGAATACTAGCCGGCAATTACCAGAATAAAAGGGGGCAGTATATGGCCCATATCTAAGGTTAAGTGTCGCTGGAACAGCGCAATCGTTTGGTTCAAGAGTACCGTTGCTTTTAGTTAATTCGGTGCAATTTACGGTCAAATTAAGGGTATTTTTCCGGTAAAATCAGACTTGCGGCGGAGTATTCTATACGTACTGTAACCGCCTGGAGGCCTACAAATGGTTGAATCTACCGCGCGTCGCGAACGCGTTGAACCGCAACCTGCGGCGGCGTCCACGTATTTGTGGGAAGTCAGTCAGAAGCCGGTAAGCGTCCGTCTCGGTTTTGACTTCGTTGACCGCCTGGAGCGCGAAGTTTTGGAGAACTTCCGCTCTATCACCTCGCGCGGTTCCGAAATCGGCGGACTGCTTTTGGGAGCCGTCACACCGGGTAGTCCCCTGTGCGTCTGGGTGGAGGATTTTGAGGCGATCCCCAGCGATTACAGCCGGGGGCCTTTGTACCGTCTTTCGGATGCCGAGCTGGGGCGCTTCGAACGTGCCATTGAAGCGCGGGCGTCGGCCGCCGAACCTGTGGTGGTCGGCTTTTTCCGCGCTCACACCCGCAAGGGCATTGCTCTCGACGAGGAAGACCTGGCTTTTCTCGACGCCCGTTTTCGCGAACCGCATCACATCGCCCTATTGATCCGGCCTTTCGCTACCAAAGCCAGCGTGGCGGGCATTTTCATTCGCGAGGCCGGCGCCATCCATGGCCAAGCCAGCTACCAGGAGTTCCCTTTCCGGACTTCCCAATTGACGCCCAGTACACGCGTGCCAGTTGCGGCGCCCATCTCCCGTTCCGCGGCCACACCGGTGGCGCCCGCGGCTGTGGCTGTCAATCCCCCCGTGGCTCAGGCTACGTCCAGGCCGTCTGCTCGCGCCCAAATCGTACCTATCGCGCGGCGCGAAACCCTGCCGCCGCCGTCGGAACCGGTGTTGGCAGATCCGCCGAAAGCGACCCTGGCGGAGATCGAGCCTCAGGAAGCGCCTCCCGCTGCCGAGACCACCATTTTTTCACCGCCCGCCAAGCCGGCCGCGACCAAGGCGGCGCCCGACGCGTGGGAATCCAGGCCAGTGGTGGCCGCCACCTTGTTCGCGGAGAAGCCATCGCCGGAGGCCGCGCGCGGCGGCAGAATCGCTATGCTCGCTCTCGGCTTGCTGATTGCCGTCGCGGCTTTTGTGCCGCTCTACATATATCCCGGCTATTTCGCGCACAACCACCGGCCTGTGGCTGGAGCCGAGGATTCTTCAACGCTCACCCTGCGCGTGGAGCCATCGGGAACGGATCTTCTGCTCACCTGGAACAAGAACGCCGCCGCTATCCGAAATGCCACCAAGGGCGTTCTTTCGATTACCGATGGCGGACGCCACGAAGACTATCCCATGAGCGTTAGCGAACTCCTGACCGGAAGCATCATCTACTCTCCGGGCAGCCCCGACGTCAGCTTCCAGATGGAAGTCACTGGCCGAGATGAAACCAAGACCACCGCTGAATCGGTGCGATCGTTGCGTCCCGTGCGGCCCTCGCCGATGCCGGGGACCGCGGCTGCGGTCCAGCCGGGCGCGCTACCCGCTACAACGTCCCCCGGTCCGGCGGATGCGGCGAATCCGCTTCCCCCCGGTTCGCCGACGGAAGACGCTAAACCGCTGCAAACTCCGGTTAAGCCGTTCAATGCCGATTCTCTAGTGCAGCGTCTACGCCCCGCAACATCCGGGGAAGCGGCCGTGACAGATCTTGCCACTCCACCCGCGGCGGACCCGGCTTTGCCGCGCACGGGAGCGCCCGCCGATATGCCGGCTGGTTTCGCGTCCCCCAGCATCGCTCCACCGCCTGCTCCCGCGCCCGCTCCCGCCGCCAGCAAGGCACTTGGGCCGTCCGGCGGGAAGATCAATCCGGCCGAGCTGGTTTGGAAGAAAGACCCGGAATACCCCGCGCTTGCGCGGCAGGCGCGCGTAAAAGGGCAGGTCACGGTGCTGGCCCTGATCGGAGCTGACGGACGGGTCAAGAAGGTGACGGCCGTCACGGGCCATCCGCTGCTGCTCAAGGCGGCCACGGATGCCGTGATGCAGTGGGTTTTCAAACCGACTCTGCTGAACGGCAAGCCCGTGGAGAACGAGTCGAAAATCACGCTGACGTTCGGGCAATAAGGACCTTACACCGGCAGGCGTAATCGAGCCAGGCATCCGGTCCGGTCCTGACGGTTCTCAAGCGTCAGCGCTCCGCCGTGGCCTTCGGCGATCTGCCGGCTGAGCACCAGGCCGATGCCCGAACCACCCGGCTTGGTGGTGAAGAACGGAACGAACAGGTTGGCCGTGCTCGATAATCCCGGCCCCTCATCCACCACCCAGATTTCGAGCATGGCGCCGTCGCGGCGCCATCCCGTTTCCACCGCACCGCGCATGGGCAGCGATGCGTCCGCGGCGTTGCGCAGCAGGTTGATCAGCACCTGCTCCAACTGGTCCGGATCGCCGTGGATCACGAGCGGCGGCCCCGCCGCTATCTTCACGGGCAGGCGCGTTTCGAGACTGGCCGTGCGCCCCACTAATTCGCCCACCTCGAGCGGTTGCAATTGCGGCCGGGGCAGTTTGGCCAGCCGCGCATAAGCGCCGATAAAACGCGTGAGACTCTCCGAGCGCGAGGTAATCACGTGCAATCCGCGCCGCATGTCATCGCGCCAGTCTTCCGGCAGGGGATCGCGGCCCACGATCGTCTCCAAACTACCGGCAATCGATTTAATGGGAGCGAGCGAGTTGTTCAATTCGTGGCCGAGCACGCGCACCAATCGCTGCCAGGCTTGGAGTTCCTGCTCGCGCAGAGCCTGCGTGAGGTCCGAGATCACCACCAGCTCGAGCGGCAGGCCGCGCTCGCGGATGCGCGTTCGGTGCACTCCCCAACGGCCGGCGCCGCCCGGGAAAACCGCCTGCAGGGTGGTCTGTTCCGGACCGTCCAGACAAGATTCCAGGTGCAGCGCCTCGGCGGTTTGCCCGAGCAGCTTTTCGGTGGACGAATCCAGCAGCCGCTCGCCCGCGCGATTCACCAGCCGGAGGCGCTGGCGTTCGTCGAAGGCGAAGATGGCCACGTCGATTTCGCGCATCACGGTGCGCAGCAGCATGGTGGCTTCGAGCGCGCCCAGGCGCTGCTCCCGCAGCGTGCTGCCCAGGGTATTGATTTCGCGCATCACCTCGCCCAGCGCGTCATCGGGTTTGGGCGAGCGCCCGCGTACCGAAAAATCGCCTTCCCGCAAAGCCCCCAGCAGGTTGGAGAGGGTCTGCATGGGGAAGACAATGCGCTCGCGGATGGCCACCGCGAATCCCAGCCAGCAGCCCACGATAAGCACCGTCAGCGTCCATTGCACGTGGGCCTGCTGGCTGCCTGTCCACACCAGGACCAGCGCGCAAATCACGGCCGGCAGCGCCGCGGCGGCAGCCAGCAGCACGATGTAGTTTTCGTAGCTGATGCGCGAGCGTTTGGTGGTTTTCGCCATGGATGGCGGCCGCTTTCCGGCGGCCTACAACCCGTACCGTTGCAGCCGCCGGTAGAGCGCGCTGCGGCTCAGCCCGAGCGCGCTGGCGGCATGGCTGACGTTCCCGTTAAACCGCGCCAACGCCTTCTTGATGAGCAGGGCTTCCACCTCTTCCAGGCTCATCTCTTCCAACTTGGGCGGGCCCTCGCGCCCGGTGCGCAGTCCCAAATCGGCGGCGCGTATGGTCTCGCTTTGGGCCATGAGCACGGAGCGTTCCACGGCATGATCCAGCTCCCGCACATTGCCCGGCCAGCCGTGCGCCAGCAGCGCCTTGACGGCTCCTTCGTCGAATCCCATGATGGCTTTGCGGTAATGCTGCGCGTGCTGCCGCAGAAAATGTGCCGCCAGCACGGAGATGTCCTCCCTGCGGTCGCGCAGGGGCGGCAGCCGGACTTCGATGGTATTCAATCGGAAGAGCAGGTCCTGGCGGAACCGCTCCTCGGTGACGGCCGTGTGCAAATCGGCGTTGGTGGCGGAAAAGACCCGCACGTCCACGCGCCGCGTCTTGGACGATCCGACCCGCTCGAATTCGCCGGTTTCGAGGGTGCGCAGCAACTTGGCCTGGAGACCGGAGGAAATGTTGGCGATTTCGTCCAGAAACAGGGTGCCGCCGTCGGCCATCTCGAAGCGCCCCACGCGGTCGCTTTTGGCGTCGGTGAACGCGCCTTTCACATGGCCGAACAGTTCGCTCTCGAAGACTCCTTCGGCGAGCCCGCCGGTATTGACGGTCACCAGGGGACGCGTGGAGCGCAGCGAAACCGAGTGCAGCGTCTGCGCCACCAGGCCCTTGCCCGTGCCGTTTTCGCCGGTGATCAGCACGTTGGCATCGGACGGCCCCACCCGCGAGATCACATCCAGCACCGGCCGCATGGCCACCGATTGCGCGATCAATTGCGGAAACCGCTCGGCCCGCAGCGCGCTGTTCTCGGCCTCCAGGCGCTGTCCCTTGCGCAGCGCGCGGCCGAGCTCGATCTGGGTCTTGAGGATGGCCGAGAGGCGGGCGTTGTCCCAGGGCTTTTGGATGAAGTCGCGCGCGCCGCGCCGCATGGCTTCCACCGCGAGCTCGACCGATCCCCAAGCCGTCATGACGATCACCGGCAGCGTGGTATCGAGGTTCTGGACGCGGTTGAGCAGCTCCAGCCCTTCCTGCCCGGAGGTGGTGTCGCGGGTGTAGTTGAGGTCCATCAGGACGGCGTCGAAATCGCGCGATTCCACGGCGTGGATCACGGCAGCGGGGGAGTTGACGGCTTCGGCCTGGTAGCCTTCCCCCTTAATCAGAAACCGCAGCGCCTCGAGAACATCCGCCTGGTCGTCGGCAATCAAGATCGAAGGCGTCCGGTTTTCGTTCAATTTCATGTAAGTTACCTTCTATTGATACCGCAAAGCGCCCGTGGAGCGAAAAGCACGCTGAAGTCCACCATGCCGCAGGCGTTTGACAGGCCCACGGGCAGTTGCAGCCGGCAGGGCAGTGTCCATTTTTGGGATACGGCGGACAGGCGGCCTAGCCCTGCCAGTACTATTTCGCCCTTAAGGGTCCGTTTAACTTGCCACCTTGTTTATTTTCAATTACTCCACTAATATTCTGAATGCGTGTAGGAGCGCACTTCCCCCCATGAGAGCAACAGCCGCCGTCGTCCTCCTCGCCGCCTCGCTTGCGGTGACAATGCCCTGCATGTATGGGCAACAGACCTTTGTAACGCGATACGACGCATACGTGGGCTACGCCTTTCTGGATAGCCCACATGTGAGCCTTTCCGAAAACGGCGTCGCCTTTCAAATCGGTTTCAGGCCCAAAACCTGGTACTCGGTAGGGTTCGACTACAGTTATTCTTCGGGCGACTTGACGCTGACGCCCAATCTGCTTCTCCCCAGTCTGCAGCAGCAGTTGACGCCTTTAGTGACGCAAATATTGACCGGCAACGTCCTCGCCGGGAAAATCAGCCCGACGGCCGCGGCGGCCTATTCCCTAGTCGTGCCCGCCCACTCGAAGACGCAGACCTTTGCCGTCGGTCCGCAGCTCGCCTATCGTCACTGGGAACACGCCACACTGTTCCTGCGGCCCGTCTTTGCCGGAGCCATTCACGAAAACGCGACTCCCATGGTACCGACCGACCCGGTGGGCTCGCTCGTGGTTCCCGGGGTGCTCCAGGGATTCCAGGCGTTAAATCTCATTCCCGCGAGTGGACATAAGACCGACACCACCTGGTTCCTGGGGTTCGGTGGCGGTTTCGATATCCTGTTCTCGAAGCACGTCGGCTTGCGAACCCAGGCCGACCTGGTTTACGACCACCTGTTCAGCGACCTGCTGAAGGATGGCCGTTTCACCGTTCGCTTCTCGATTGGCCCATGCTTCAACTTCGGCAAGAACATCGCCGGCGGCGCGTCCGCCAAGTAGCTTCGGCTACTGCTTGATGATGGAGCCGTCGAGACGGCGGACTTCGTCCCAACCGCCGTCGAGGTGTCTGGTCGCGTCGCTTTCCCCGGTTCCATACGGGTATTTGGCGGCGGCGGTCTCGTTGACTTCGATGCCCCAGCCGGGTGCTTCGTTGGCGTAGAGATAGCCGTTCTTCATGGTGGGGCAGTTGGTGAAGACTTCCCGCAAGGGCTCGTTGAACGGCGAGTATTCCTGGATGCCGAAGTTGTAGCAAGCCACATCCAGCGTGATGTTGGCGGCGTGCCCGATCGGAGAAACGTCGCCCGGCCCGTGCCACGCGGTTTTGACGCCGAAGATCTCGCAAAAGGCGGCGATTTTGCGAACCGGGGTGAGCCCGCCGGCCTGGGAAACGTGGATGCGGATGTAGTCGATGAGCCGTTCGGCGACCAGCGGCGTCCATTCGTGCGGGCTGTTGAAGAGCTCACCCATGGCCAGCGGCGTGGCGCAGTTCTGGCGGATCTGGCGGAAATACGAAATGTCTTCGGGCGAAAGCGCGTCTTCCAGGAAGAACATGCGATAGGGTTCGGCGGCTTTGCAGAATTGAACAGCGAGGTTGGGCGTGTAGCGCTCGTGCATGTCGTGCAGCAGTTCGACGTCTTCGCCGAGCTCGCGGCGGGCTTGCTCCAACAGCTTCAGTTGCCGGCGCATGGCGACGGCGGGTTCGAAGACGGCGCCGGTGTGCAGACCGCTGACCGCTTCGCCCTGCCGGGGCGCGCCGTAACCGGACATACCGGGCACGGCTACCTGGATGCGAATGTGCCGGAACCCGCGCTCCATGGCCTGGCGCGCGCCCTGGATCGCTTCCGGGATCTCGGCGCCCGAGACGTGGGTATAGCACGCGGCCGCTTCGCGGCATTTGCCGCCCAGTAATTGATAGACCGGCATGCCGGCCTGGCGGCCCTTGATATCCCAGAGCGCCTGGTCCACGCCGCCGATGGCGTTGTTGAGCACCGGACCGTTGCGCCAATACGAGCTGTTGTACATGGCTTGCCAGAGATCGTCGATACGGTCGGTGGATTTGCCGATGAGGAACGGCCGCAGGTATTTCTCGACGGCGGTGTTCACCAGTTCGGCGCGCTGGGTGAAGGTGCCGCAGCCGTATCCATAGAGGCCATCCTGGTCGGTGACGATCTTGACGACGGTTAGGCGGAGGCCGGCGGGGGCGGTGGCGATAACGCGCACATCTTTGATGATAGGGGTGGGCAGCGCGCGGGTAGCTTTGGCGGCGGCTTCCTGGGCGGCCGATTGGCGTGGGCCGAGCGCCAGAGGGGCCGTTGCGAGTATCGAGTTAATGAACGATCTCCGTTGCATGACAACGGCAATCGTACCGCCCGGTTCGCTAACCCCGCAAGAGCTGGGGGATCTTGGCAAAGTGCCGGTCGCGCGTGATCAGCACCAGGTCGTGCTCGAGCGCGAGTGCGGCGATCCACATGTCGTTATCGGGGACGGGAGTTCCGGTGCGTTTCAGTTGTGCGTATAACTGAGCGTAGTGTTCAGCCGTTTCCCGGCTTGGTAATAAGACCTGGATCGTCTTTTTAGCCAGCAGCCGCTGGAGCACGGCTTCGTTTCGCTGCCGTTGGCCACCGCCATAAAATCCAGCTTTGATCTCGCCGAGCACTATCAGCGGAATCCAGACTTCGTCGCAGGCCTCCACCCGATTTGCAAGTTCCGTGTCGCCCGCGAAAAGGTCCGTGAGGCGATTGGTGTCCAGCGCCACCCTCACTTCCACTTCTCCGGGTCGATCTGACGCTGCGATGCGATGATCTCGTCAAACTCCGGATCCGGAGTCCACTTACCTACCACGTCGGACAGGTCCACCCTTTTCCTTCGCCCGATGGAGGACTCCGTCAGTTCATCTATGATTGTCTGGTTCAGGCTCTGCTTGCGCTTGGCCGCTCTCTGACGGAGCAGGCGGTCCACCTCAGGTGGAACTCCGCGGATTGTGTACTGCACGGATCGTGCCTGCTGTTTCATGTAGGCATGATAGCATCGAATGCAGGCATTCACTTCCAGCTCGCCCAATATTCCTTCCACTCCACCTGCTCTCCCGCCGGCAGCACGTGAATCGGGTTCAGGCCGTCGAGCATCACCGCGTACTCATCCGTGTGCGTCTTCTTTCCCTGATTCGCCAGCGCCTTGGGATGCGGGCCGTGGTGAATGCCGCGCGGGTGCAGCGTGGCATAACCGGGCTTGATGTTGTCCTTGCTGAAGAAATCGCCGTCGTGGTAGAAGATGAACTCGTCGTAATCGGTGTTGCGGTGGAAGAATGGGACCTTGAGGGCTTGCGGGTCCTGTTCCAACGGACGCGGCAGGAAGCTGCACACTACGGCGCCTTCCGTCATGAACGTGGTGTGCGCGCTGGGCGGCAGGTGGGCGCGATGGCTCATGATGGGGCGGATATCGCGCATGTTGATCTTCCACACCGTCAGGTCGCCTTTCCATCCCACCACGTCGAGCGGGTTGAACGGGTAGACCACCTTCGAAATCTCATCCTCCACCTTGATCCACACTTCCCATTCGCGCGGATCGTCCAGGTACGGCGCCGGCTCGGGGGTCACTACCACGCCGGGATCGTAGAGAGCATGTTGGCCGAGCAAGCCTTTTTCGGGCGGGGTGAACTCGGTGCGCGATTGCACGAAGAGGAAGAAATTGTCCTGGGTTTCGGGCACCACCCGGTACGTGACCGCGCGCGGCATCACTATGTAATCTCCGGGCTCGAACGCCAGCGGTCCGAAATCGGTCTCGATGGTTCCGGTGCCGCGGTGCACGAAGATCAGCTCATCGCCATCCGCGTTGCGGAAATAAAACGGCATGGGCTGCGAGCGGCGCGAAACGGAAAGCTGCACGTCGGCATTGCCCAGAAACGCCACCGGCATGCCTTTCGGGTCGGCGCAATCCGCGGGCGCCAGTTTGTTCAAATCGAACAGGTGAGGGCGCAGCTTGCCCTCGAAGCGGATCCATCCGGTGGGCGGATGGGCGTGATACAGGTGCGCGCTTTTGCCATAGAAGCCCTTGCGGCCGTGCTCTTCTTCATATGTGCCTTCGGGCAGCGCCACGTGCGCCTGTTGGGAGAACTTGCCTTTCTTGAGCGGATACATAAACCCTCCTCAGAGATTTCCCCGCCGCGCCTGTTCCCGCTCGATGGCTTCGAACAGGGCCTTGAAATTGCCTTTGCCGAAACTGCGGCTGCCTTTGCGCTGGATCACTTCATAGAATAATGTAGGCCGGTCTTCCACGGGACGGGTGAAGATTTGCAGCATGTAGCCCTCGTCGTCGCGATCCACCAGAATTCCCAACTCCGCCAGCGCGGCAATGGGTTCATCGATCTCGCCGACACGCTGCTGTAAGTCATCGTAGTAAGTCGAAGGGACGCGCAGAAACTCGACGCCCTGGCGCTGTAAGACACTTACTGTCTCGATGATGTTATCGGTGGCCATGGCGATGTGTTGCACGCCGGGGCCGCCGTAGAACTCGAGATACTCCTCAATTTGCGATTTTCGCTTCCCAACGGCGGGCTCGTTGATGGGGAACTTGACGCGCTCATTTCCGTTCGACATGACTTTGGACATTAGCGCCGAGTACTCCGTGGAGATGTCCTTGTCGTCGAAGTGCTTGAACATCTTGAAACCCATTACGTCGCGGTAGAAATCCACCCAACGATTCATCTCGCCCCAGCCGACGTTGCCCACCATGTGGTCCACGTGCTGCAATGCCACGGGCCGGGCGAGGCGGTCTTCGCCATCCACCGGCTCGAAGCCCGGTAGAAAGACGCCACTGTAATGGCGCCGTTCCACGAAGGTGTGGATGGTATCGCCGTAAGTGGCGATGGATGCCACGCGCGCTTCGCCGTGGGCGTCGCGCAGCGTCGCGGGCTCGGCCACGCTTTGGGCGCCTCGTTTGGTTGTCTCGCGCCAGGCGGATTCGGCGTCGTCCACCCACAAGGCGACGTCGCGGACGCCATCGCCGTGGCGAAGGACGTGTTCGGCAATCGGGTGATCGGGCGCCAGCGCGGTGGTCAGCACGAAGCGGATCTTATTTTGCACCAGCAGGTACGAAGCGCGGTCGCGCGTGCCCGTCTCCGGTCCGCGATAAGCGGCCAGTTGAAATCCGAACGCGGTGCGGTAGTAATGCGCGGCCTGACGCGCGTTGCCTACATAAAACTCCACGTAGTCGGTGCCGTTGAGCGGCAGGAAATCTTTCTCAACCGGCGCCGGTTGCTCCAGAATTTGCGGCATAACACCTCCTCAGTGCTTCCAAGCAAAGCTGGTTGTCCTCATCCGTGCCGGTGGAAATGCGCAAACAATTCCCCAGCCCGAAGGCCCCCAGTGGCCGGACTACCACGCCTTGCGCCAGCATCCCTTCAAAGATATGATGCGCCGACTCTTCGTCAGGCAGCACGGTCATCAAGAAATTGGCATGAGACGGCACCACGGTCAAGCCCAGCGCTTCGATCCCCTCCTGTAGATACCGCCGCCCGCGGGCGTTCAGCTCGAGCGACCGGTGGAGGAAATCCGTATCGGCCAGGGCCGCGATTCCGGCCGCCTGCGCGGGCGTGGAAGGCTCGAACGGCAGCTTCACTTTAAGCAGGTTGCGGATCAATTCCTCGTGGGCGAAGCCGTATCCGATGCGCACCCCAGCCAGGCCGTAGGCCTTGGAAAACGTGCGCAGCGTGATCACGTTGTCATAACGGTAGTGCATCGAATCGGGATAGCACGGGTCATGCTGGGCGTATTCGAAATAGGCTTCGTCGAGTATGATCAGGACGCGCTCGGGCACGTGCGCGTAAAACTCGTCGAACTGGTCCTTGGTGAAGATGGTGCCGGTGGGGTTGTTGGGGTTGGCCAGGTAAACGATCTTGGTGTTTTCGTTAATGGCGCCCGCCAGCGCCTCGAGATCGTAATGCCAGTCGCGGTAAGGCACTGTGCGATATCGCACACCTCGCGACCGGGCCAGCACCTGGAACCCGATGAAAGCCGCCTCGGTGGTCAAGACTTCGTCCTCATCGCACAGAAACGCGCGGATGACGCTTGCCATGATGCCTTCCGATCCGCTGCCGGCGATAACGTTCTCCAGCTTCAGATGGAAAGCTTCCGCCAGCACGCGCCGCAGGTCGAGGCCGCCATTGGGGTAGAGGTTAAGGCCGTCCAGGGCGTGTTTCATGGCCTCCACGGCTTTGGGCGACGGTCCCAGGGGGTTCTCGTTGGAAGCCAGTTTGGCGATGCGGGTCAGGCCGTAGGCCTGGCGGACCGACTCGATGGTCCGGCCGGCTTCATACGGACGCAACGATTCGATATAAGGCGGGACCAGCGGCACCGACTATATTTTACCGGTTGCGCGGCGCGCCGGATTGCAGGAATATCGGGATAGGAGGTGCTCGATGATGCACGCCGACAGTGCCAAGGTAGCCTGGAACTCCAACAAGAAACGGTGGGAGGTGCAGATTCTGGTAGGCGCCGAGGTCATTAAACGCTCCATGCCGAAGAACCTATCCGGCGAAGCAGCGCTCAAGACGCAGGCCGTGGCCACGGCCCGCGATGAGGGATACGAGGTGAGCCCGGAGCAGATCGCGCTGGTCCAGGCGTAAAGTAAAGCCTAATCTTGGCGTAGAGCGAGATTTGGATCGGTTCGCGCGGCCCGCCGGGCGGGGAAGTAGGCCGCCGCCACGGCAGTGACGACCATCAACGACGCCACCAGGGCGAAGGTGAGAGCGTCGGTAGCCTTCACCAGGTACAACTGGGAGGACAAGAAGCGGCTGAGCGCGAGCGCGGCGGCGAGTCCGGCGACAAGTCCGGTCAGAACCGGGGCGAGCCCCTGCCGAAGCATCAGGGCAGTGACGCCGGCGGGGGTGGCGCCCAACGCCATGCGGATGCCCACTTCTTTCCCGCGTTGTGCCACCACATAAGCCACCACGCCATAAACCCCGATGCATGCCAGAACCAGCGCCAGGCATCCGAAAGCCCCCACCAGCAAGACTTCCAGACGGCGCGACGCCACGGATTCTTCGAGGAGCGCATCCATGGTGGTGAGCCCATAGATCGGTATGCCGCTATCCAGGGCCCGAAACTCGCGGCGAACGGCGGCCGCGAGCGCTAACGGTTCCCCTTGCGTTTGGATGGCGAGAGCGCGGGGCGCGAGCCAGCCTTGATCGTCTTGCGCGTATGGGCGGTAAATCTCCGGAGTGGCATCGGCATCGAGTCCGGCCTGCCGGACATCGCCCACGATTCCCACGATCTCGACCCAAGGTCTGTCGTAGAACTGGAACCGCTTGCCGATCGGACTTTCCCCGGGCCAGAAGCGGCGGGCCACGCTTTCGTTGACTACGGCCACCAGCGCGGCGCCGGGTCCATCGTGGCTGGAAAACCAACGGCCGGCGCGCAAGGGTATGCCCAGCGTGCGGAAATAGCGTTCGCTGACCAGGCGATTGCTGGCGATGAGTTCCTCGGGATGCGGGGTGGGACGGCCCTCGCGAATGAACCAGCTCGAGCCGCCTTCGGAAGCCAGCGGCAACGAGGTGATGAGAGCGGCGGAGCGGACGCCAGGAATGGCATCGATGCGCGCCAGCAGCCGCTGGTAGAACGAGAGCCTTACGGCGTGTGACGAGTACAAGGAGCGCGGGAGAGCGAACCGTACGGCCAGCACATGTCCCGGACTGAGCCCCGGATCGACGTCCATCAGGCGGACGAAGCTGCGCAGCAGGAGGCCGGCGCCGATCAACAGGATCAAGGTCAGCGAAACCTCACAAGCCACCAGGATGCTGCGGGTCCGCACTTCGGCACCCGAACCGGTAGCGCTGCGGGACGATCCCGCGAGGGAACTTTGCAGGTCCGCGCCGGCAACCAAAAACGCCGGCGAGAACGCACAGAGCAAACCAGCGGCCAGGGCGGCGGCGAGGCCGAACGAAAGCACACCCGCATCGATGCGGATCTCTCCGGTGGGCATGAAGGTGGGAGGCAGCGACGTTCGAAGCAGCTTCGTGACCGCGAAACATAGAACCAGACCCGTGATGCCACCGAGCAGGGCCAGGCACAAGCTCTCTGTGAGCATCTGGCGAATCAAGCGCCATCGGCTGGCGCCCAGGGTCGCTCGGACGGCCAACTCGCGGCGGCGCACGGTGGATCGGGTCAGGATGAGGTTGCCGACGTTGGCGCAGGCAACCAGCAACAGAAGCGCCACCGCGGCCACCAGAACCAACAGGGCGCCGCGAACCGAGTGCGTGAGCGATTCGCGCAAGGGAACCAGGTTGAAATCGATGCCGGCGTTGTCGTCCGGGTAATCCCGTTGCAGCCCACGGGCGATAAAAGAAGCTTCGGATTGAGCTTGCCGAAGGTTCGCGCCTGGTTTGAGACGGCCGATGCAATCGAGGTTGTGGTTCGACCTTTGTTGCCGGTCCTGGGCATCGAAGCGCAGCGGCAGCCAGAGTTCTTCGTGAGTGCCGGGAAAGCGGAACGTTGGCGGCATGACGCCGATGACTTGATAGCTGGCGCCATCCATGGCGAGCGGCCGGCCGACGATATGCGGATCGCCAGCGAATTTCTTGCGCCACAGGGCAAAACTCAGCAGGATCACGCGCGGCTTGCCCAATTCGCCATCGTCCGGGACCAGCGCACGGCCTAGAAACGCGCGCACGCCCAGCAGCGGGAACATGTTGGCGGTGACGTACGCGCCATCGATCCGTTCGGCTCCCTCGGCGGTCGTGAGGTCGAGGCCGGCCGGCATATGGGCGGCGAGATCCTCGAAGGACGGGGAATTCGAGCGGAGATCGAGGAAGTTGGCATTGGCGAACTGCTCGAACTTCTCACCGCGGGTGACGTGGTTCTCGTAAACCGCAACCAGGTGGCCGGGGTCGGCATAAGGAAGCGGCCGGATCAGCGCGGCCTCGACAACGCTGAACACCGCCGTATTCACGCCGATGCCGAGCGCCAGGGACAGTACCGCGGCGGCGGTGAAGCCCGGCGCCTTGCGCAGGGCGCGGAAGGCGTAGCGAACGTTCTGACGCACTTCATCCGGCCACTTGAGGCCTCGCGCCTCACGGCACTCTTCCTTGATCGACTCCAGGCCGCCGAACTCGATGCGCGCACGGCGCGCGGCTTCGTCCGGGGACATCCCGGATCGGACGAGGTCCGCGGTGTACGCCTGGATGTGAACTTGCAGTTCGGCGTCCATGGCTTGCTCCAGGCTCGACCGCTGGAACAGAGCCGCCAGAAACGACCGGAGCCGCGCGCGCATGGCTAAATCTCCTCCGCGTTGGCCTTGAGCACCGAGGCGATGGCATCGCTCAAGCGGCTCCATTGCTCGGTTTCGGTGCGCAGTTGCTTCCTTCCGCTGGCGGTGAGCCGGTAGTACTTTGCCTTCCGGTTGTTCTCCGACTCGCCCCATTCGCTGGCAATCCAGCCCTTATGCTCCAAGCGATACAAGGCCGGGTAGAGAGAGCCTTGCGGGATTTCGAGGGCGGAATTCGAGATCTGGCGGATCCGCAGCAGGGTGCCGTATCCATGCAGCGGACCGAGCGACACGGCCTTGAGGATGAGCATGTCCAGCGTGCCCTGGAGAAGTTCGATGTTGTGGGCCATTTGCTTACTCCTAGTGTCTCTAGGAGGAGTGTACACCGAACACTCCTAGACATGCAAGGGGAGAGTTGGGTCCCGCTAAATCAGAGGGCGAAATCCGAAGGGGAATTCGCAAACGGGTCGAGGATTTCGATAGTGTCGTAATGGCGGCCGGCTTGAAAGTCTTCCGAGAGCAGGTAGCGGGCGCCGGAACGCTGGGCCGCGGCTACGATCAGGGCGTCCCAGTAAGACAGTTGCGCGGCATCTATCCACTGCCAAGCCTGCTGGATCAGGCCGAGGGAAGTATCCACCGGGCGCCATTGGCTGAGATCTTCCACCATCTCGCGCGCGCTGACCGGCTTCAGACGCAACTTCTTCACGGCGTTCCAATAGAATTCATGCAGCACTTGCCAACTCAGCCGGCCGATGCCGGCGGTCCAGAGGAGTTCCAACCACTCCGCGGCGCGTTTCCGCTTTGCCCAATCCGCGGGATCGACGTAATACAGCAGGACATTAGAATCTACAAAGAAACCATCATCCGCGCTCATGGAGTTCCTCGCGACTCAGCCGTCCGGCGGCGCCAGTGGCTGCCCGTGGCCGCTTGGATTTCCAGCGCTCGAAGGCGCGCCAGTACTCGTCGGTCAACCGCATCTGACGTTCGAGCATCTGGCCGACAAGCCGGGATAACGAGGTGTTCTCCTCGGCGGCCTTGCGTCGCGCCCAAAGAGCCGCCTCATCGGAGATCTTGATGGTGATGTTCTTTGGCACGGAAACAGTGTAGCACGAGAAAAGTGCAAACGGGTTGCATGCCTAATCTTCGTCTGCGCGGCGGGTTGAACTTACTGTTTGATGGGCTATGATGCGGCCCCGGCCCAGAGTTAGGATAAACCGAAAACCAAGCGTAGAATAAGAGCGCCGCTATGAACGACGTCGGGAACTCGCGGGGCGAGCGCGTGTGGGTTGCGCTCGACGACCTCCCGGTGATGTTGTGGACGTCCGGCGCACAGGGCGCGGCGGGACACTGGAATGCGGCGGCTCGCCGCTGGTTCGGGATCTCGCGCGAACAGGCGTACGCACCGGTCACCGAATTCATCCACGCCGATGACCGGGAGGCGACGCGGGCCCTATGGGAGCAGGCCGTCTCGGCCGGCCGGCCGCTCAGCACCAGGTTCCGGGCACGGGCTGCCTCCGGCGAATACCGTTGGCTGGCATTATCGGGCGCACCCCGCCTGGACGATGATGGCCGCCAGACGGGCTGGGCTTGCTCCCTGGTAGATATCCGGGCGGAGGAAACTCTGCTACTCACCAGCCGGAAGAGTGAGCCGAATGAGCTCGACGAAACCTCAGAACGATTAAAGGCGCTGTTCGGCAACTCGCCGGTGGCCATCATTGAGTGGGACCCCGACCGCCGGATTACCTTGTGGATGGGACACGCGGAGAGCCTCTTTGGGTGGAGCGCCGCGGAGGTGGCCGGCAAGCGCCTGGACGAATTCGGCTTCATCCATCCTCACGACCAGGAGACTGTGACACGCGCCCTGAATGCCCTGGAGCACGGCACGAGCAGCGTGGTGTGCAACCGCAACTATCACAAGAACGGCTCGGTGATCTACTGCGAATGGTACAACTCCGCGTTGCGGGACCAATCCGGGCGCCTGGTCTGGGGTCTATCCCTGGCGCTGGATATCACCGCCCGCCACACGATGGAGGAAGCATTGCGGACCTCGGAGGAGAAATTCAGAAGCATCTTCGAGGGCGCGCCCGTGGGTATTTTTCAATCCACCGTGGATGGCCGGTTCAGGAGCGTGAACTCCAGGCTGGCGGCAATGTTCCACTTCGCATCGCCGGAAGAGTTGATCGGCGCGGTGACCGATATCGGTGCCGATTTGTTCGTACATCCCGAGAAGCGGCAGGAGATCATCCGCCGGGCGAAGGAAGCCGGGGGGTTTGTGCAGAGCGAGGTCGAATACCGGCGCGGAGACGGTTCGCGTTTCCTGAGCAATCTCTATATCCGGATCATCGGCCACGGGAATGGCGAGACGCTTCTGGAAGGATTCGTTGAAGACATCACCGAGCGGAAGCGCGCGGAAGAAGCGCTGCGGGAGGCGCACAACGTGCTGGAGCGGCGGGTGGAGGAGCGCACCGCCGAACTCTCCGCGGCCAATGAGCGCCTGACGGAGCTAGACCGGCTGAAATCGCAGTTTCTGGCCAGCATGAGTCACGAGCTGCGCACGCCATTGAACTCGATCATCGGGTTTACCAGCCTGCTGCGCCGGGGTGTGTCCGGACCCGTGAACGACGAACAGAGAAAGCAACTCGGCATCGTGCACGGTTCGGCGGGACATTTGCTCGGGCTGATCAACGACCTGCTGGATGTGTCGCGCATTGAAGCGGGAAGGGCCGATCTGTTGCATGAGCCGTTCGACTTCGTCGAGGTCGTCAACGAGGTTGCGCGGGTCCTGCAACCGATGGCCGATCGCAAGGGGCTGCGGGTGACGGTCGATTTGGCCCAACCGGCGATTCCGATGGTGGGAGACCGGAAACGCGCGCTCCAGATACTGCTCAATCTGGTCACCAACGCTTTAAAGTTCACGGAACACGGCACCGTGAGGATCCGGGCGGAGGGCTCGGCAAATGTGCTGCGAGTGGAGGTTGCCGACACCGGCATCGGGATCAAGGCGGAACATCTCGGGATGCTTTTCGAGGCGTTCCGGCAGGTGGACGGTTCAGCCAAACGCGTGTACGAAGGCACTGGTTTGGGCTTATACCTGTGCCGCAAGCTGCTGACCCTGATGGGCGGCGAGATTCGAGTGGAGAGCGAATACGGCAAGGGTTCCCGATTTCTGTATTCGATGCCGCTGGAACTCGCCCCCGGATCGGTTGAGGAAGCGGGAGAAATCCATGGAGCGAAAGGCACTGCTGGTGGAGGATAACGAGAATAACCGGTACCTCCTGACGCTGCTCTTGCAGGAAGCCGGCCTGGCGGTAGTGACCGCCGAGGATGGCGGCAGCACGCTGGAAATCGCCCGAAGGGAACAGCCGGACGTCGTTCTGCTGGACATTCAAATGCCCGAAATGGATGGTTACGAGGTCGCCGCCCGCCTGAAGGCAGATGCGGAGCTGGCCCGAATTCCCATCATCGGGGTCAGTTCCTTCGCGATGCCCGGCGATCGCGAAAAAGCGCTGCGCTTGGGATTCGCCGGGTACATTGAAAAACCCGTGGATCCGGAGCATTTCGCGGAAACGGTAGTCAGCTTGATGAAGCCAGCCGCGGGAGCATTATGAAAATCTTGAGCGTTGACGACAACAGCGAGAACCTGTACCTGATCGAGACGATCGGGCGCGCGCATGGACACGAAGTGGTCAGCGTGCACAACGGCCTGGAAGCCCTCGAGCAACTGGCCGTGTGGAGTTTCGATTTGATTGTGTCGGATGTGCTGATGCCCGGAATGGACGGGTTCCAACTCTGCCGGACGGTCAAGAGCGACGAGCGGCTGAAACGCATTCCGTTGATCTTCTATACCGCCACGTATACGGCCAAACAGGATGAGGAGCTGGGTCTGGCATTGGGCGCGTCGCGGTTCATCGTCAAGCCGGTGGAGCCGGAAGATTTCCTGGCCGCCCTGGAACAGGTGGTGCGCGAGGGCGAGAGTGGAAAGCTTCCCATCCCGCGCGTCGATCTGGAGGACGAAGGCAAGAATCTGAGCCTCTATAACGAGCGCCTGGTGCGGAAGTTGGAAGATAAGATCCGCCAACTGGAGACCGCGCGCGCGGAACTGGCAGCGTCCGTCGAGGAGAAGAATCGCGAAATCGCGCAACGCCGTTCGGCCGAGGAGGCTTTGAGGCGCTCCGAAGAGCAACTCCGCCTGATGTGGGACGGGTCGATGGACGGTATGGTCCTGATGGACCGCTCCGGGATCATCCTGCGGGCGAACCCGGCCATGGCCCGCATGTTCGCCAAGCCGTTGGATGGCCTGTCTGGGCAGCCGTTCACCTGTTGTTTCGGGGGAGACGAGGCGGAGCAGCTACTGGCCCGCTATCGCCAACGAGTGGAGTCCCGCACGGTGGAACCGCACTTCGAAGCCATGTTGCGGCGGTGGGATGGCGAACAGATCTGGGTGGAAGGGTCGAGCGCGACGATCGAACTACCTTCCGGGCCCACGGTATTCAACATCTTCAGGGACGTAACCGAACGCAAGCGTTCCGACGAGGAGCGCGCCAGCCTGGAGGAACAACTGCGGCAGGCGCAGAAACTGGAAAGTATCGGCCGGCTGGCGGGAGGCATCGCGCATGACTTCAATAATCTGCTGACCGTGATCAAGGGCTACAGCGTGCTGCTGCTTGGCCAACTGCGCGCCGGCGACCCGCTGCGGGAGACCCTCGAAGAGATCGACAAGGCCGGGGCCCGCGCCGCGGAATTGACCCAGCAACTGCTGGCCTTCAGCCGCAAGCAGATTCTCGAACCTCACGTGCTCGATCTCAACCGCGTGGTGCGGGAGACGGAGCCGATGCTCTCGCGCCTGGTGGGTGAAGATGTGGCCGTGTGCATGCAGTTGCACCCGGAAGGCGCGGCCATCTTTGCCGATCCGCATCAGTTGGAACAGGTGCTCATGAACCTGGCGGTGAACTCGCGGGACGCCATGCCGCGGGGCGGCAAGCTGCGGATCGAGACGAGCGTTGTGGAATGGGGCCCGAGAGATGTGCGGGCGCATCCCGGAGCCAATGCGGGCCGCTACGCCGTGCTGGCGGTGAGTGACGATGGCGAGGGCATGAGCGAAGAAACCCGCCATCACATCTTCGAACCGTTCTTTACCACCAAAGAAGTCGGGAAAGGGACTGGACTGGGACTGCCGATGGTCCAGGGCATCGTGGCACAGAGCGGCGGCGTTATCGAGTTCGACAGCGAACCGGGCCGCGGCACGACCTTTAAGATTTACCTGCCGCTGGTGGAGAACGCTCCGGCCGATTCCGGAAAGGCGGAAGCCGTCACCCCACAACGCGGAAACGAAACCGTCCTGGTGGTGGAGGACCAGGCGGATGTTCGCAAGTACGTGGCAGCCGCGCTCCGGGCGTACGGCTACCGCGTGATCCAGGCCTCGGACGCCGAGGAGGCCATGCTCCTCTGCGAGCGAGAGCGAGGACATGTGGACCTGCTGCTGACCGATGTAGTGATGCCGAACCAGAGCGGCACGGAACTGGCCAAGCGGCTGGAGGAAGCCTTCTCCGGAATCAGGGTGCTGTTCATGTCGGGCTATGCCGATGACGCTACCGCGCGCCATGGTTTTTCGGCAAAGGGGGGCAGTTTCATTATGAAACCATTCAGTCCCGAGCAACTGGCTATCAAAGTCGGGGAAATCCTGATGGCGAGGGACCGCCCGGCGCGCATCCTTATCGCGGACGATGAACCCGGCGTCCGCGGTTTTCTGCGGACCGTGCTCGAAAGTGGCGGTTACACCGTGGTCGAAGCGGCCAACGGGAAACAGGCCCTCCAAGAGGTACGGGCGGGGGATGTGGACCTGGTGATCACCGATCTCGTCATGCCGGAGCAGGAAGGCATTGAGACCATCCGGGCAGTGCGGCGGGATAGGCCGGGCGTCAAGGTCATCGCCATTTCGGGGGCGTTCGGAGGCGAGTTCCTGAAGGTAGCTAAGTATATGGGGGCCGACGCGGTGCTGAACAAGCCGGTGAGCGCCGATTTGCTACTGGCCACGGTGCAGCAGATGCTGCCGCCGCGGCAGTGACACCCATGCGCCACGTGCCTGGCGCCTTACTCGTTCACGTGCACGACTTTCGCCGGGGCGAAGCCGTTGAACCAGGTGGCCGAGGCGTTGCTGTAGGCGCCGATGTCTTCGGAATAGACTAAGTCGCCGATTTCCAACTTGGGCAGCACCTCCGATTGCGTGATGGTATCCATGCCGTCGCAAGTCTGGCCGAATACCGTGCAGATCTCGGTTTCTCCTTTTTTGAAGGCCTTGATGCGGTATTGGCAGTGGTCGAAGACGATGCCGGAAAAGGTGTGATACACGCTGTCATCGATGTAATAGCAGGGCTTGCCATCGCGCACGGCGCGGCCGATGACGCGCGCCACGGCGGTAGCGGCGGTGGCTACCAGGAAACGGCCCGGCTCGGCCAGGATCTCGATGTCCTTCGTAAACAGGCGGTTGATTTCCGCGTTGATCTTGCGCGCGAGCAGGCTGAAGGGCTTAATGGGTAAGTCGTAGGGGACGGGGAATCCGCCGCCGATATCGAGAATCTTGATTTCGTGGCCTCGCGAAAGCGCTTCGTTGCGCACCGCCGCCGCGATATTTAAGGCTTGGACAAAGTTGTCGAAGTTGGCGCACTGGCTGCCCACATGGAAGCTCAGGCCTTCCACCACCAGGCCGATACGAAACGCTTCCAGGATCAGATCGACTGCCTCGCCCGAATCGCAGCCGAATTTCGAAGACAGCTCCACCATGGAACCGGTGTTGGGAACCCGCAGCCGCAGCACCAGGCCGGCGCGCGGGGCGTAGCGCTTGATTTTCTTCAGCTCGTCCGGATTGTCGTAGGTGATGAGCGGCTTGTACTGGTCGAGCGCCTCGAGCGTCTCTTTCGGCTTGATGGGATTGGCGTAGATGATCTTATCCCAGATGTAATCCTGCCGCTCTTTGGCGGGCAGGTGCTCGATGTTCTCATGCACCAGCTTGAATTCCGGAAACGAGGCGACATCGAAACTGGCGCCGGCTTTGTAGAGCGTGCGCACAATTTCCGGCGCGGGATTGGCTTTCACCGCGTAGTAGGCCTGCACCTTGGGCAGATGGCGGCGGAAGCTCGCGTAATTCCGCCGGATGATTTCGTGATCGATCACCACAACGGGCGTGCCGTGACGGCGGGCGATGGCTTCGAGCGCTTTCTTCGTCATGGATTATTCGAGTTCGGGGTCCGAGCCGTCCAGCATTTTCACTTTGTTGTGGGTGAAGTACTCCTTGGTCAGCGCCTTCATCATCTTTTGGCTCTGATCGAAGAGCCGGCGCAATTTGCGCGGCTTGTGCCGGGCCAGCGCGTAGGAGACCACCAGCGGCATGGCGATGGTGGAATCGGTGTAGACTACCACGGCATCGGGCAGGCGATCCGGGTCAATTTTGCCCCAGCTCACGGCTTCGCTGGGAGTGGCGCCGCTCAATCCGCCGGTATCGGGCCGCGCGTCGGTGATTTGCAGGAAGAAATCCTGGCCGAATTCCTTGATACGCAGCACTTCCTGAATTTGCGGCTCTGTCTGCAGCATGAAGTTTTTGGGACTGCCTCCGCCCCACAGCACCACGCCGCTTCTCCCGCCGGAGCGCTTGGCGGCCAGCACGTAGGCGGTAGTCTCATTCACGTCGATGGAGGGGTTGATGCGCAGCTTGTTGCCGCGCAGTTCGACGCCGGCCACGTTCATGCCGATAGTGGAATCGCCGGGCGAGGAAGTGTAGCAGGGCACGCCGGCGCGATACGCCGCGGCCAGCACCGAGACATCTTTCAAACCGGCTTTGCGCTCCCATTCGGCGGCGTATTTGCCGAGCAAATAATGCAGCTCGGCGGTGCCCATTTCCTTCTGAAATTCCGGCTGCACCAGGATGCCGCGCAGAATGTCGTCGGTGGCCATGAGGCAATCGCTATAGCCCAGCAGCACGTCATAGACGCGAACGATGTCATTGTCGCGCAGGTCGGTATCGTTCATGCGAAAATCGCCGGCGCGCACCGGGTAGTTCAGCGCGAAATGCAGGTCGTGATAGAGGATGGCGCCCGTGGAGACGATCCAATCCACGAAGCCCGCCTTGATGAGCGGCACGATGGAAGAGGCGCCGAGGCCGGCCGGTGTGAGGGCGCCCGAGAAGCTCATCCCGATGGTCACGTCGCGCGCCAGCATCTTCTGCGTGAACAACTGGCAGGCTTCGCGCAGACGGGCGCCGTTGTAGGCCAGGAAGGCGTTATCGATAACGTCGGCGAGCTTTTCGGCGCCGGTCAGATTCTTGGGCAGAATGCGTTTGCCCGAAAGGTACCTGGCGCGATTGGGGAGCTTCTTCTTTTTCAGCCACTCGGGCATTTCAGACAGGTCTTCGCGATAGCGGCGGTGTGCAGGCTGGGATTTTGGCATGGTGGAAAAACGATTCTACCAATCTTATGCGTGACAACGCGTAATGTATTCTCGACTTATATGCCGAAATCACGCGCCGGGGCAGGGAAGACGCCTGCCTCTCTGGGCTTTTCCATGCCGGCCGAATGGGAAACGCATGCAGCCACGTGGCTGGCGTGGCCGCACAATCCCACCGACTGGCCCGACAAGCTCGATACCATCCGCTGGGTTTATGCCGAAATCGCGCGCAAGATCGCGCCGGGAGAAACCGTTCGCATGCTGGTCAACTCCAAGGCGGACGCGGTGGCGGCGAGCCGTTACCTGGAACGGGCGGGCCTGGACGAGGGCTGTATCGAGTTCCTGGTGCATCCCACCAATCGCGGATGGACGCGCGACAGCGGCCCGGTGTTCGTCCGGCGATGCTCCGGCAAGAAGATCGAAACCGCCATCGTGCATTTCCATTTCAACGCCTGGGCCAAATACTCCGATTGGCGCAAGGACCGCCGCGTGCCGGAAACGGCGGCCAGGCGCCTCAAAAAGCGCTTGTTCGACGCGGGAGCGAACGGGCGCCCATTCGTGCTCGAAGGCGGCGGTATCGACGTCAACGGTCACGGCACGCTGCTGACTGCCGAGGAGTGCTACCTCGACCCCAAGATCCAGGTTCGCAACCCCGGTCTGGACCGCCAGGGATTTGAGACGGCGCTGCGCGATTTCCTGGGTGTGACGAACATCCTGTGGCTCGCGGGCGGCGTCCAAGGCGACGATACGCACGGACACGTGGACGACATTTGCCGTTTCGTCAACCGCAAAACCATGGTGCTGATACGCGAAGACAACCCGGTGGATACGAATTACCGGGTGCTGGCGGAGAACTGGGAACGCGCACGCGACTTCCGGCTGGAGGATGGGTCGAAGCCGGAGGTTGTCGCACTGCCCATGCCGGGGCCGCTCTTCTTCGATGGCGAGCGCCTGCCGGCCAGTTACGCCAATTTCTATATCTCGAACGCGGCGGTGCTGGTGCCGACTTTCAACGACCCGAAGGACCGCATCGCGCTGGGCCTGCTGGGAGAGTTGTTTCGCGACCGGCCGGTGGTTGGAATTCACGCCGTGGACCTGGTGCTGGGGTTTGGAACCTTGCATTGCCTGACGCAGCAACAGCCGGCGGAGTAAGCTGTGGCCTGCGAAATGCTCTATGCTGTAACCGAAGAGTGATTCATGTCGTACCGGCTGAGGGCAGGTGAAGGGACGGCGTGCGGCCTGCGCCGCATCGCATTTGAGGAGCTCACATCCGCGGCTGGCTTGTTGGAAGACTCCACGGCAAGGACGCGCGACGAGGCAATTCACGAAACGCGAAAGAGCATCAAGAAAACCCGCGCCCTACTGCGCGCGGTCTCTCCCAAACTCGAGGGGGGCTACCAACTGGAGAACCGGCGTCTGCGCGATCTGGGTCATAAACTCTCCCCCTATCGGGACACCGTCGCGATGATCGAGATCTTCGATCAATTCCGCGAGGAGTACCGGAAGACGGCGAACGGTCGTGCCCGTATTCCGGCGGCCATCCGCCAGGATCTCGTGCGGCGGAAGCGCGCGCAAAGCGGGGGCAAGGGGATCGTGGCGGCGGTACGCCAGGCCGCGGCGGCGCTGATGGCGGCGTCGCGCCGAGTGGAGAAATGGCCGATCGAGGGGGAAGAATTCGAGACCATCGCCGCCGGCCTCGAAAAAGCCTACCGGCGCGGGCGCAAAGCCATGAGCGCGGCGCGGCGCCACCGGGCGGCGGAGTACAGCCACGAGTGGCGCAAGCGCGTGAAAGACCACTGGTATCACATCCGCCTTTTGGAAGACGTCTGGACCGGCAAGATGGACGATTACGAAAAAAGGCTGAAGGAACTGGAGACGCTGTTGGGCGATCATCACAACATGGAAGTGCTCTGGGAGAAGGTAGCGGCGCGCGTCAGACCGGACGGCACAAACCAGGCTGTGCGGGAATGCCTGGAGCAGATGCACCGCTACCAGCGGGATCTGCGGCGGCGGGCGCTGGCGGTGGGTAAGGAGGTTTACCGGGAGAGCCCGCCGGATTTGATTCAACACATGCGGAAACTCTGGGAGGAATGGCAGTCACCTCCGGCGGCAGCACCGGCCATTCTCAAACCGGGAATTGAGGTTGGAATATCGTAGGTAGTATCCTTGCAACTGGTATGGTCTCCACTAGTCGTGTCTCCACGGTCCGCTGTGCTGCGCTTTCAATCCTCCTGATCGCGTCGCTGCCGGGTGCCATCCAGGCGTCGACCTGCAACGTCGATCTCACCAAGGTGGGCCAGCGTATCGATGGGTTCGGAGGGTCCACGGCATGGTACATCTCGCTGGCCCACGATGCACCGCCGGCGATGAGCCGGCAGATTCTCGATGCCCTCTTCAGCCCCACCCTGGGCGCTGGCCTGACCATCGTCCGCAACCGCATCCCGCCGGCGATCGAACCCTCCGAAAACGTGTGGAACTGGACCCAGGATGGCGATGCTGTCTGGGCCATGACCCAGGCGCGCACCTACGGCGTGAACCGGTTCATCAGCTCACCATGGACTCCGCCGGGATGGATGAAACAGGTCAACGATCCGAATGCCTGGGTGGAACTGCAGACCGGCAAATGGCAGGATTTCGCGACGTACCTCGCGCAATATGTGCTGCAGTACAAGGCGCTGTTCGGTCTGGACATCTACGGGATCTCGTTGGGGAACGAGCCCGACTGGAACGCTCAAACCTACGAGTGCAGCCAGTGGGACGCCACCAGCATGCACGATTTCATCCTCAGCACCCTGATCCCCACCTGGCAAAGCGCGGGTGTGACGGCGAAGTTGACCGCGCCGGAAGAATTCAAGTTTGCGGAGGACCTGATCGTTCCTTCACTCACCGATCCCGCGACCCGCGACCGCGTGGACATCGTCGCGGCCCATGCCTACTACGATCCGGGCGGAAACCTCACTACCTCCATACAGTACGGCAAGCCAATCTGGATTACGGAGGACTCCTCTTCGGGAACCGCCGACGATCCATCCATCGCCAGCGGCGTCCAATGGACGCAGACGATCGCCGGTTACCTCGCGTCGCGGCACGTCAGCGCGTTCAATTACTGGTGGTTGGTGGGGCCGAGCGGCAGCGGTCCGGCAGCGCTCATCACGCAGCAGAGTGGCTACACCTTCACGTTCGACAAGCGCCTCTACACGCTCGGCAATTTCAGCCGCTTCGTGCGGCCCGGGTACTTCAGCGCGCAGGCCGATTTCTTCCCATCCGCGGGTGTCAGCGTCGCCGCGTTTGTGAACAACGGCAATATGGTGCTGGTTGCCGTGAACTCCGGCACCGCGGATGTGAGCCAAGCTTTTTCAGTGACCGGTTTCGCTGGCGCTTCCGTCACGCCGTGGCGCACGTCCGCTACGGAAAACCTTGGGCAGTTGAGCGACATCGTCGTGAGCGGAGGCCAGTTCACGGCCACGTTGGCGGCCCAGAGCGTCACCACGTTCGTGGGACAGGCCGTTCCCTTCCACTTTCGCGAGGCGGCCGGCTATAGCGAAGGGAGCCTGGCGAATGCGGAGTGGGTCGCTCTATTTAGCAGCAATCTCGCCACCTCGACTCAGGTGGCCCCGGGCCCGACGTTCCCCACATCGCTGGGAGGAACGCAGGTGACGGTGACAGACAGCGCGGGCACCCAGGCGCTCGCGCCTCTACTGTTTGTGTCGCCGGGCCAAGTGAACTTTCTGATGCCCGACGGCCTGGCGGTGGGACCGGCATCGATCACGGTGGCTAACTCGACTGGATCGGCGATCACCGGTCTGCTCAATCTCGCGACCGTCGAGCCGGGATTGTTCTCGGCCAATCAGAATGGCCAGGGCGCGGCCGCGGGCTGGTTCGTCACCGCGGCGTCGGGCAATAGCCAGACCTTCACACCGGTCGCCCAATGCGGTACCACATCGGGCAGTTGTGCAGCCGCTCCATTCGATCTCGCCAACGCCGGCGGCACGGTGGTTCTGGAACTCTTCGGCACCGGACTGCGTGGCGTTAGCGCGTTGAGCGCCGCGACCTGCACCATCGGCGGCGTAAATGCCAGTGTCAGTTTTGTCGGAGCGCAGGGGCAGTATGTGGGCCTCGATCAGGTCAACGTGACGGTGCCGGGCTCGCTCAAGGGCGCTGGAGAGGTTCCCGTAGTGCTGACGCTGGACGGCCACACAGCCAACACCGTTACCGTTAGTTTCAAATAGCGGCCGTGCTCTCGAGCGGGTCCAGGCGGTAACATAAGCTCTCGGTGAGGACCCGTGAGAGTTACCCAGAAGTTATTCCTTATACTTTGTGCGATGGCTTGGAGCGCCTTCGCGCAGCAGACCGGCCCGTCTCTATCGATCGATGTGAATGCCAACCGGCATCCGATTTCGCCGGATATTTACGGCATCAATTTCTATTGGACCCTCCCCGCCACGACCGATCCGACGTATAACGCGCAATCCGCGGCTGCCATGGCGATCCGGCCGACGGCGCGCCGATGGGGCGGCAACGACGGCAGCACGTACCACTGGCAGTTCGACGTTAGCAACCTGGATAACGACTGGTATTTCGAGGTGTTACCCGGCACCCCCAATGCCTCCCTGCCGGCGGGGTCCACTTTCAACCTGTACGCCGACCAGGCGCGCACCACCGGCGGGAAGATGTTGGGCACTGTACCGGCCCTCGGCTGGCTGCCCAAGGCGCAGCAGCGGATGTGCAGTTACAGCGTCACGAAGTACGGTCAGCAGTGTTCGGTAGATCCATGGTGGACGACCTGCGGCAATGGCGTGGTGAAAAGCGCAACCTGCTCCTCGAATCCGGTCTACATCACCAACGATCCCACCGACGCTTACGCGCAATACGATCAGACGTTTCAGCAGCAATGGCTCACCTACCTGCTGACCCGCTACGGGCGGGGCAATCAGGGCGGCATCGCGATCTGGAGCATCGATAACGAGCCCATCTGGTGGAACAGCACGCACCGCGACATCCATCCCAACCCATACTCCTACGATGAGCTGCTGAGCGTGGATATGGCGTATGCGCAAGCCATCAAGCAAGCCGATCCCACCGCGTCGGTCAGCGGACCGGTGAACGACAATTGGGCCTCGCTCTGGTATTCCATGAAGGATATCCAGGCCGGCTGGAATTCGAAGGGCGGCCAGTGGTACAGCAACCCAGTGGATTACGCCGCGCACAACAAGACGAACGTGCTGGCGTGGTATTTGCAGCAGTTCCAGCAATACGAGCAGCAGCACGGGCAGCGGCTGCTCGATTACGTGGACTTGCACGCGTATCTCGCGCCGGCCGCGGTGCAGGACAATCCGGTCAATGGCGTCACCCCGCCCGAGAGCGCGGCGGTGCAGGCGCTGCGGCTGGAATCGACCCGCGAGTTTTGGGACCCAACCTATGTGGTGAGCGGCGATTACTGGATGGTGGATCCTGTCACCGGCGGCCCGATTGCGACTTATTACATCCCGCGCGTGCAGCAGATCATCCAGCAGAATTATCCCGGCACCAAGCTGGCCATCACGGAATACAACTGGTATGCGTTCGACACTATGAACGGCGGCCTGGCGGAAGCCGACTTGCTCGGAATATTCGGTGTGCAGGGGCTGGACCTGGCGACGCTGTGGGGACAGCCCACGCCCGCCAACCCAGTGGCCTTTGCGTACAAGATGTACCGTAATTATGACGGCATCGGCGGGGCGTTCGGCGAAACCAGCGTGCGGGCGGTGAGCGGCGACCAGAGCCAGCTTGCAGTCTATGCGGCCGTGCGGTCGGATTCGAACCTGACAGCGTTGGTGATCAACAAGACCGGCGGCGCGCTCAGCACCACCCTGAACCTCGCGAATTTTCAAGCGGGATCGGCCGCGCAGGTGTGGCAATATAGCGGCGCCAACTTGGGCGCCATCGTGCAGCAGGCGAACCTGGCGGTGAGCGGAAACAGCGTAGCCGCCAGCTTTCCGGCGAATTCCATCACTATGCTGGTGATCCCGCCGGCCAGTTACCCGCTAGCCAAGCCCGTAGTCGCGGCGGTGACCAACGCGGCGTCTTACGCCACGGCTATCGCGCCCGGGCAGATGGTGGTGGTCTGGGGATCGAGCATGGGACCGGCAACGCTTGCGGGACTGGCGCTCGATTCGAATGGCCTGGTGAGCAATTCGGTTTCCGGCGTGCGGGTGTTATTCGATGGGGTTCCCGCACCGCTCGTGTACGTATCGGCCACGCAGATAGCGGCGGTGACTCCTTACTTCGGAACCGTCAATGCCACTACGCATGTGCAGGTGGAATATCAGGGAGTGCGTTCGGACCCGTTCCAGGTGGCTGTATCGCCCACGGCGCCGGGATTGTTCACCGCGAATTCTTCGGGCACGGGCCAGGGCTCTATCCTCAACCAGGACGGCGTGACGCCCAACTCGGCGCAGAAACCCGCGCCACGCGGATCGATCGTGAGCCTGTGGGGCACGGGAGAAGGAATCACCGATCCGCCGGGCGTGGATGGCCGGTTGGCAACCACCGTTCTGCCGGCGCCGCTGGCCGCGGTTACGGTGCAGATAGGCGGAATCGCCGCCACGGTAAGTTATGCCGGCGCGGCGCCGGGCCTGATGCCGGGCGTGTTTCAGATCAATGCGCAGGTGCCGGAAAATGTGGCGCCGGGAAACAATGTGCCGGTGGCGGTGAAGATCGGAAGCGCCACCATTCAGAGCGGCGTGACCATGGCCGTGCAGTAACCCACCGGGTGCGCAACATGAACGTAGCGAAATCGAGCTGATCGTGCTGAGCCGCGACCGAAGGAAGCGGTCTGCTTTGGCGGCGGCCTGGATTCAAATCGACCGCTTCCTTCGGGCGCGGCTCAGAATTGCGTAACGTATACGCTCAGATTCGATGAGCGGGCTTGGACTTCGGCTGATCTTCCACTTCCATGTCGCGCACCGTAACCACCGGCGGAAAACAACTTCGGTGTTATCATCTCATTTCTATGGCTAAATACTCGATCGGCGTAGACCTGGGCGGCACCAACTTCCGTGCGGCGGCAATCGATGAGAGCGGGAAGATTCTCGACAAGATCGCCGGCGCCACGAATTCCGCGGCCGGGCGGGATGGGATTGTCAATTCCATTGTGGACGCGGTCATCGCCCTGCGCGACCGCCGGACGGGCGACGAACTGGTGGGCACCGGCATCACTGTTCCGGGCTTTATCCTTATGGAAGAGGGGCGGGTGCTGAAGGCGCCGAACATCCCCTCCCTGGATGGTTTTCTGGCCAAGCAGGCGTTTCAATCGCTGCTGAAGGCCCCGGTCATCCTGGAGAACGACGCCAACGCGGCGGCGCTCGGCGAGAAGTGGATGGGAGCGGGGCGGGGCATCGACAACCTGGTTCTGCTGACCCTGGGCACCGGCATCGGCGGCGGCATCATCGCGGATGGCAAAGTGATGCACGGGTTCATGGGGATGGCGGCGGAACTTGGGCACATCACGGTGGATTTGAACGGCATCCCTTGCGGCTGCGGCAACACGGGGTGCTTGGAAAAGCACGCCTCGGCCACCGCCATCGCCACCATGGCGCGGCACCTCAGCCTGGGCGATCATCTGACCTCCGAGGATGTCTACAACCTGGCGGTGACGGGCAACTCGGAAGCGAAGAGGATTTTCGAATCCATGGGGCGGGCGCTCGGTATCGGCCTCGCTACCTTTATTCAGACGTTCAATTTCCCGCTCTACCTGCTCAGCGGCGGACCGCTGGCGGCCTGGGACATGTTCGCGCCGGCCATGTTCCGGGAGATCGAGGCGCGGTCGTTGACGTATCGCAGCACCAAGACCCGGATCGAAAAAGCGGAACTGGGCAGCGACGCGGGCCTTTTCGGCGCGGCCTATCTGCCGTTCCAGGCAATGGCGGCGGCCCAGGCGAGATAATCGAGTTATACTGTGTGGCGGATTTCGGGGATGTGCGCCCGAAATCCCGAGTTCCAGCCCGCGCGGGCGGATAGCGATCCGTCAGGCGTCCTTCATGTTCATGAAGAGATTAGGAGAGACCAAGTGAGTTCACAAGCATCGCCCGAGCCGCGGAACCCGTCGCAAAGCTACGGGTTCGCCATGATCGTGGCGGCCACGATTTTCTTTCTCTTCGGTTTTGCCACTTCTCTGAACACTTCCGTCCTGCAGCCGCACCTGAAGAACATCTTCACCCTGACCTATTTTCAGGCGATGTTGGTGCAGAGCGCGTTCTTCTCGGCCTATTTCATTTTGTCGCTGCCGGCGGCCGGTATCATGGGGCGTCTGGGATACCAGAAGTCCATGGTGCTCGGCCTGGCGGTCATGGCCGTGGGCGCTCTTCTGTTCTACCCAGCCGCCACCACCATTTCGTACGGCGTGTTTCTTTCCGCGGTATTCGTTCTGGCGGCCGGCGTCACGATGCTTCAGGTTGCCGCCAATCCATTCGTGACGCAACTCGGCCCACCCGCTCTCTCCAGCAGCCGGATGAACCTGGTGCAGGCGTTCAATTCGGTGGCCACCGCGTCCGCTCCCATCGTGGGAGGCATCTTCTTCCTCTCGAAGGACGTGGCGACCAAGGCCGGCGGCACCATGTCCAGCGCCAACCAGGTGACGGCGGCCAATGCCGTAAAGGGGGTGTATATCGGGATGGCCATCATACTGGCTATCCTGGCCTTCATTCTTAACCGCCTGAGACTCAACCTCCCTGAGCACGTGCAGGGAAGGACCGTGGCGTCAAGCGACAGCATCTGGCGGCACAGCCATCTGATTCTGGGCGCGCTCGGCATCTTCTGCTACGTGGGCGCGGAGGTCTCGATCGGCTCCATTCTGGTCAATTACCTTCACCAGCAGAACATCCTCGGACTGGCCGAGAACACCGCGGCCAATTACGTTGCGGTGTACTGGGGCTTGATGATTATCGGGCGGTTTGCGGGTACGGCGATTCTGCGGAAAGTGGCTTCCGGGACGGTACTGAGCACGGCGGCCGCGGCCGCTCTGATCCTGGTACTCGTCACGATGTTTACGGGCGGCGCGCTAGCCGGGTTCGCGGCGGTGGCGGTGGGCCTGTTCAACTCCGTGATGTTCCCGACAATCTTCTCACTGGCGGTGGTGGATCTTGGGCCGCTTACCGGCAAGGGCTCCGGCCTGATCAACATGGCCATCGTGGGCGGCGCGGCGCTTCCCCCGTTGCAGGGCTACCTGGCGGACACGATCGGCATTCAGATGTCGTTTTTGGTCCCGGCCATCTGCTACCTGTACATCTTGTCTTACGGGATCACCGGACATAAGGTGCGCTCGGCTGCGGCGTAGGTTCGCGGCGGCCTTGACGCTAGCCGTGGCGCAGGAACTCGACAATCGGTCCGAGCGCCACGGCGGGGAAGAAGCACAAGGCTCCCGCCAAAACAATGGTGCCGAAAATCAGCGCACCGAATGCCGGGGTGTCGCTCGGTAGCGTTCCCGCGGTGATCGGCCGGCGGCGCTGACCGGCGAATCGACCGGCCAAAGCCAGCGCCAACGCCGCCAATCCGTACCGTCCGGCGAGCATGGCCATGGCGGTGGTGATGTTATAGAAAACGCTGTTAGCGTTGAGGCCGGCCATAGCAATTCCATTGTTAGCCATGGAAGAAGCATAGGCGAACAGGATCTCGGTGAAACCGTGCGCTCCGGAGTTGGTGACCAGCCCGGCGCGGCCGGCCTGGGCGATCACCGCGAGACCGGTCAGCAGCAGCACCACGAGCGGCGTCAGCAACGCATAGAGAGCAATCCAGCGGGTTTCCACGGCGCCGATTTTCTTGCCGAGATATTCCGGCGTGCGCCCCACCATCAACCCTCCCACAAACACGCCAACCAGCGCGGCCATCACCATGCTGTAGACTCCCGCACCCAGTCCGCCGAAAACCACTTCCCCCAACAGCAGGCCGACCAGAGGTGCCATCACGCCCACCGGCTGGTAGGAATCGATCATGGAGTTGTAGCTGCCGGTGGAACCATTCGACGTTACCAAGGTCGTCAGGACGGATTGGCCGATGCCGAACCGCACTTCTTTCCCCTCCATGTTTCCGCCCGTGATGTGCAAGCCGGCCAGTTGCGGAGGCGCGGCCGATTCGGCGCGGTCGCATACCGCCAGGCCCACCACGAAGAGGGCGACCATGACCGCCAGCAGCACCCATCCGGCGCGCGGCCGGCCCGTGATGCGGCCGAAGGCGATCATGAGCGATGCGGGCAGCACGGCGATGGCCAGCATCCCCAGAAAGTTGGTAAAGGGTGTGGGATTGGCGTATGGATGCGCTCCATTGGCGTTGAAAAAACCGCCGCCGTTGGTACCCAGATTCTTGATGAATTCGAGCGCCGCCACCGGCCCTTGTGCGATGATCTGCGTCCGTCCTTCGAGGGTGTGCGCCACGGTGTAGGGTGCCATGTTGAGCGGCACGCCCTGCCAGACCAGAATCAGACTGCCGATCAGAGCCAGGGGCAGGATCACCCACAGCAGGGAACGGACCAGATCGACCCAGAAATTGCCAATAGTCGCCGAACGTTCACGGGCGAGGCCGCGGATGAAAGCGAATCCCACTGCGAGCCCGGCGGCGCCGGCCAGAAAATTCTGCGCCACCAACCCGATCGCTTGGGCCAGGTAGCGGAGCGTGGTCTCTCCGGCATAGGCCTGCCAGGTGGTCGTGGTGCTGAAACTAACGGCGGTGTTGGCCGCCAGATCCACGGTCATGGGCGTGGTGAGATACGCGTCCGCCGGCCCTCCCGGCAGCCATCGTTGGATCATCAATGCCATGAACAACAGCAAGGCGCACCCCGCGCCGAACAGCAGGAAGCAGGCGATGTAGACTCCCGCCGGCATTTCCTGTTGCGGGTTGACCGCAACGCAGCGGTATAACAACGATTCGAGGGGGCGCAGCACGGGGTCAACGAAAGTGCGCCGGCGTTCCGAGACGCGTGCCAGGTACAAGCCCACCGGCCACGCGAGCCCAACGACGATCAGGAGAAATACGACGTATTCAAGCCAGCGCATAATCTACGGTGACGGTCGGGACGCGCCGGGTTTCACCCATCGGTCCAGCGCCAGGTTTAATTCAAGCACCGCTACCCGCGAGTTGCCGAGAAACCCGAACTGCGGCCCGCGCGTGTGGTCCGCTACCAGGCGGCGGAGTGCGGCTTCACTGACACCGCGCGCTCGGGCCACGCGCGGAATCTGGATAGCGGCGTTCGCGGGGCTGATTTCGGGATCGAGCCCGCTGGCGGAGCGCGTAACGGCATCGATGGGAATTTCGGCATCCGGGGGCAGGCCATTCGACTGGCGGTATTCGTCAGCCAGTTGCCGGATGCCGGCGAAATCCGCGGCGCCGTCCTTAAGCTTGGGATGGCCGGGAGCGAGGTTGGTGCCGCCGGACGCGGTTCCATCGAAGCCGCTGCCGGCGGCCGATGGCCGGGGATGGAAATATTCCGGACTCGTGAACTGCTGTCCAATGAGTTCGGAACCGACGATGGCGCCGCCGCGGGTTTCGAGCGAGCCGGCGGCCTGGTGTGGGAACAACGGCCGGCCGATCGCGAACAGCACCAGGGGAAAGACGCAGCCCGTAAGGAGCGTCAGCACGAGGACACTCAAGATCGCCGGCCGGAGTTGCTCCGCAGCCGTGGCGGGTTCGTCCGTCATAGACAATCCACTGCTTGGAGAGTACCGGGAACGGTCTAAAGAAGTCATGGAGAAGGCATGAAGAAGGTATAAAGAAAAACGACATTCGGGGGTGAATTCAGTCCTACTTCCGGCGGAGCCGTGGCCAGGTGGACTGTGGTAGACTCAGTACTTCCAAAGTTCAGGAAATGACCGGCCGTGCAGCTAGCCCCCGTCGATTACCTCATCCTGGCGACCTACTTTGCCTTTGTCCTAGGCATCGGATGGATCCTTCGTAAGAAGATCTCGACCAGCGGCGATTTTCTTTTGTCCGGCCACGCGGTGCCCGTTTGGATCACCAGTCTGGCGTTTATCGCGGCCAACCTCGGCGCGCAAGAACTGATCGGCATGTCGGCTTCGGGCGCGAAGTACGGCATGATGACGGTCCACTTCTATCTCATCGGCGCCGTTCCCGCACTGATCTTCATGGGCCTGTTTATGATGCCGTTTTATTACGGCAGCAAGGCCCGGTCGGTCCCCGAATACCTCAAGATGCGGTTCGACGAAAAGACGCGCACGTTCAACGCGTGCACCTTCGCGGTGATGACCGTCTTTTCATCGGGCATCTCGATGTATGCCCTGGGGCTGCTGCTGCAGTTGGTGCTGGGCTGGAACTTCTCGACCTCGGTGCTGGTTTCGGCGGCGGTCGTCCTGATCTACACGTTCCTGGGCGGTTTGACCAGCGCCATCTATAATGAGGTCCTCCAGTTTCTGCTGATTGTCCTAGGGTTCGCTCCGCTGTCGATCATGGCGGTGATCAAAGTGGGAGGCTGGGCCGGGATTCAAGCGCGAGTCGCTCCCAAGATGCTCCACGCGTGGACGTACCTGGGCAACGCCAAGGAAAACTCCATGGGGGTGGATCTGTTCGGGCTGGTCGGCGGTCTGGGGTTTGTGCTGGCGTTCGGCTATTGGTGCACGAATTTCCTGGTGGTGCAGCGCGCCATGGCGGCCAGGAACATGTCCGACGCGCGGCGCACGCCCATGATCGGCGCGCTGCCGAAAATGTTCCTGCCGTTTGTGGTGGTTCTTCCCGGCCTGGCGGCGCTGGCGCTTTCCCAGATGGGCGTGGGCTACAGCATCCCCATAAAGGATGGCGGCCCCGATTACAACCAGGTGCTGACTACGCTGATGGCCAAGTTCTATCCGGCGGGAATGTTGGGAGTGGGGCTGACGGCGCTGATGGCATCGTTCATGTCCGGCATGGCCGGCAACGTAACGGCATTCAACACGGTTTGGACCTACGACATTTATCAGAGCCACATCCGCAAGAACGCTCCCGACCGGCATTACCTGACGGTGGGCCGCATCACCACCGTGGCGGGCGTGCTGCTTTCCATCGCGGCGGCCTATTACGCGCGGCGCTACAGCAACATTATGGATTTGCTGCAACTGGTGTTCGGAGTGGTGAACGCGCCGCTGTTTGCGACCTTTGTGCTGGGCATGTTTTGGAAGCGTACCACGGCCAATGGGGCTTTCACGGGCCTGATTACGGGCACCAGCGCGGCGGTGGCAACCCTGTGTTTGACGGTGGCGGAAGGCAAAGGCGGCTGGTTGGGCAACGTGCACGAGTTTTCCTCCGCCATGGCGCAGAACTTCTGGATCGCCATGGTTGCGTGGACCACGTGCTTCGTGGTGACGCTCGTCATCAGCCTGATGGGCAAACCGCGGCCCGACTCGGAAATGGAAGGGCTGGTTTACGGCCTGACCAAGATACCGCGCGATGAAGGCGCGAGGTGGTATCAGCGGCCGGTGCCGCTGGCGGTGGTGGTGGGAATCATCTTTATAGCGTTCAATATTTGGTTTAGATAAAAATGCTGGATTTACGAATACCTTCCGGCTGGTTTTTCGCTCTGCTCGGCGCGATCCTCGTGGCCATGGGCATCTTCGCGCCGGAGACGCGGGCGGCCCTCACCGAGGCTAACGTCAACCTCTATTGCGGCGCCGGTATGCTGGCGTTCGGCGCTTTTATGCTGATTTTGGCGCATCTGGCGGCGCGCAAACCCCGATGATCGAATCGTTCCGTCAACACTTCGGATCGGCCGAAGGCGTGCGCGTCTACCGCGCGCCCGGGCGGGTCAACCTGATCGGCGAGCATACCGATTACAACCTGGGATTCGTGATGCCGGTGGCGCTGGACCTGGCCACTTACATCGCCACGGCGCCGGCCGCGGATGGGAAACTGCGAATCCATTCGGAGCAGCGCGGGGAAACGCGCGCATGGGACGCGGCGGCGATCGCCGATCTGACGCCTTCCCATCACTGGACGGACTATCCGATCGGCGTGGCGCGCGAAGTGGCGCGTGCGGGATTCCCGATCGCGCCGGCCAATTTGCTGATCCGCAGCACGGTGCCGGAAGGCTCCGGTTTAAGCTCGTCGGCGGCGCTCGAAGTTTCTTCGGCCCTGGCTTTCTTGGGCGGCCGCGCGATGGCGCCGCTCGACCTGGCGCGGCTGTGCCAAAGGGCGGAGCGCGAGTTCGCCGGCATGCCGTGCGGCATCATGGACCAGTACATCGCGGTGTTCGGGCGGGAGCACGCGGCGGTGGAAATCGATTGCCGCAGCCTGGAGCACCGCTACGTGGAACTGCCGCACGGCATCGCGTTTATCGCGGTAAACACCATGGTGAAGCACGCGCTGGCAGGGTCGGCTTACAAGGAGCGCGTCGCCGAATGCGCGGCGGCGGTGGAAGGCATCCGGCGGATGTATCCGGAAGTGAAGAGCCTGCGCGATGTTTCGCCGGAGCAATTTGCAGCGGCGGCCCATCTGCTTCCCCCATTGGTGGCGCGGCGCGCGCGCCACGTAGTGACCGAGGACGACCGTGTGGAACGGTTCCTGGCGGCCAGCGCCCGCGCCGACCTCGCCGAAATGGGTAAACTCCTGGTGGCATCGCATCGCAGTTTACAAAACGATTACGAAGTGAGCTGCGCGGAGCTGGATTTCCTGGTGGATGCCGCGTTGGCGGTCGAAGGAGTTTACGGATCGCGCATGACCGGCGGCGGGTTCGGCGGCTGCACTGTGACCATGCTCCGGCAGGAGGCGGTGGATCGCTTTACCAGCCAGGTGGCCGGGGCGTACCAACGCCGATTCCAAGTATCTCCTAGCATCTACAGGTGTAATCCTTCGGCTGGCGCAGGGGAATGGAAGGATATCGAGACCATTCCGGACTCGGTTTGAATGAAAAAGTAAATCGCTGCGGCCCGGCCAGCTTCCGGGCCGCGACTTCCCCGCGATACACTCGTTTGTAATGCCAAACTGGCCGGATTTTGCCAACCTTGCCAATCTGCTGACGCTCCTTCGCTTGTTGCTCGTGCCTGTGATCATCCAGGCGATCCTGAGCGGGCGGCACGGGTGGGCCTTGGCCCTGTTCATGTTGGCGGGACTGACGGACGCTCTGGACGGCATGGTGGCGCGGCGCCTGGGACGCCAGACCGAGGCCGGGGCTTACCTCGATCCGATTGCCGATAAGTGCCTGCTTTCCGGGATCTTCCTGGCATTAGCACTGGCCCGGACGGTGCCCTGGTGGTTCGTGGCGATCGTGTTTGGACGAGACCTTTATATTCTGCTGGCGGCGGCGGCTATCATGACCTTCACCCCCGTCCGCAAGTTTCCGCCCAGCGTGTGGGGCAAGGCATCCACGTTCATACAACTTTCGACAGCGGTCGTGTGGATGGTCAGAAACATGCTTATGACTCCGCTCACGGAGGCCCTCGCGGCAGGCATGTTGTGGGTCTCGGCGGCATTCACCATATGGAGCGGCATTCACTACACTTGGCGCGGTTTGCGAATCGTGCGTGTCGATTGACGGGGTGTTCACTCGGGAGTAGTCTAAAAGTGAGACGGGCCTCATGACACGCTACACTCCGGCACGCCACTATTGTTGGTTTGGCATAGTCGCCCTCGTGCTGGCCGGGGTCTTCGGATGGCGTGGACTGGCGATGACGCCGGTTTCGACGGTCGGGATGATTCTGGCGTTTGTGCCATCAGGTTTATTCGTTCTTACGGCCGGGCTTCTCCTGGCCATGGCGTTTCGTCCGGCGCTGGAAGTGCACGAAGGGTACCTCGCCATCGGACGCCGCATCATCCCCTGGATGGATATCCGGCGGCTGGACCGTACCGGCTGGGTTTCGCCTTTGATTGTTCGGATTACGCTGTTTGACGATTCCCGCGTTCTGGTGGTCTACCCGGGAGACCTGGATGCGTGTAACAGTCTTTTGCGGCATCTTCGCCGCCTCTCCCGCGACGCTTTGATCGATGGGATTCCTTACCGGCAATACTGGGGCGAAGTGCTGTCTCCGGGTGGCGAAAAGAAACAGCCTCCCGCGCCGCCGCGGTACCGCATCCTGCGCGCCGAAGACGAAGCCGAGGTGGAGCGTCTCTACCAGCGCCTGAAAACCGTGGGCAACCTCGATCAAAAGAACGCGGACGAGAAATAGTCCGTGTACGAACGCCGCCGCCGCTTCTTCCTCAGATTCCTGCTAACCGTGGCCGTGCTTGCGCTGGCCATGTACTTGACGCGCTCGTGGTGGCTGCCCATGTTGGGGAAGGGCCTGATACGCGACGACGGTCCGGCCAAGGCGGATGCCATTATCGTGCTGGCGGGTGACCCATTCGGGCATCGTATCGAAAAAGCCGCCGAGTTGGTGCGACGCGGCTACGCGCCTGGTGTGGTGCTGGTCAGCGGGCCGGCTGGAGTTTACGGCTTCTACGAAAGCGATTTAGCGATACAGTTCATTGTCCGCGAGGGTTACCCGGCGGACTGGTTTGTGGCGGTGCCGAACCGGGCACGATCCACCAAGGCGGAGGCGCCGATCCTGTTGGCCGAACTGCGCCGCCGAAACGTGCGCAGCTTCCTGCTGGTGACCAGCGATTACCATACGGCGCGCTCCGCCCGTATCTATGCCGCCACGGAGCGGGCCATGGGGTATACGCCCGCCATGCGAGTGGTAGCTGCCGGCGATGAGTTCTTCCGCGCCGATTCCTGGTGGCACAATCGGGATGCGGAAAAGATCGTCTTTAGCGAATGGGTCAAGACACTGGCTTGGGATCTGGGTATTTGAGGGATGTGGGAATCGCTCGCGACGATCCGCAAATATCTGTGGCGCTACCGCCTCGGCATGCTGCTGGGCTTCCTCTGCCTGGTGTTTAAAGACCTGGCCCAGGTGGCGCAGCCGTTGATGATCGGGCGCGCGGTGGATTCGCTGGGCCGCGCGGGCAGCGGCCTGTTCCTGCGCTACGCCGCCTGGTTGATGGCCTTCGCGGTGGTGAAAGCCATCTTCCAGTTCTGGATGCGGGTGATTCTGATTGGAGTTTCGCGCGATATCGAATACGATCTGCGCAACGACCTGTTCGCTCACCTGGTGAGTTTATCCGCGGACTATTATGCCCGCACGCGCACCGGCGATATCATGGCGCGCGCCACCAACGATTTGAACGCGGTGCGCATGATGTTGGGGCCGGGCATCATGTACTGGTTCGAGACCAGCCTGACCTTCGCGCTGGCCATCGCCGTGATGCTGCGCGTGGATTGGAGACTGGCGGTGTACGCCATTCTACCCGCGCCCGCCGTCAGCCTGGCGGTGATCTTCTTCGGCCGGCGGATTCACGCGCGCTTCGAACGCATTCAGGCCATGTTTTCCGACATCTCGAGCCGCGTGCAGGAGAACCTGGCGGGCGTGCGCATGATCCGCGCCTTCGTGCAGGAAAAAGCCGAGCTCAGACGTTTCGCGGAGCTGAACCGCGAATACATCGCGCATAACATCAAGCTGGTGCGCATCCAGGGCGTGTTCCAACCGCTGCTCGAGGTGCTGATCGGGCTGACGTTCCTGGTGGTCCTGTGGGCCGGCGGACGCGATGTGCTCGATGGGCGAATCTCCATCGGCAGCTTCGTCATGTTCAACACCTACATGGGAATGCTGGTTTGGCCCATGATCGCGCTGGGCTGGGTGGTGAACCTGATGCAGCGCGGCACGGCCTCGCTCGAACGGATCAACCAGATTCTGCGCGAGCGCCCGACCATCGCCGCCCCGGCGGACGCGGTCCGGTTGAACGGAGTGCGCGGGAGCATCGCGTTTCGCGGCGTATCGGTGGAGTACGGGAACTGCCGCGCCCTGGATTCCGTGGACCTGACGATCCCGGAGGGCACGACTTTAGCGGTAGTGGGCCACACCGGATCGGGCAAGAGCACGCTGGTGCATCTGGTGCCGCGCCTCTTCGATCCCAGCGAGGGGACGGTGGAGATCGACGGCATCGACCTGCGCCGCGCCGATCCGGCCGAACTGCGCCGCGCCATCGGCTTCGTTCCGCAGGAGACCTTTCTGTTCAGCGCGACCGTCGCGGAGAATATTGCATTCGGGGTCGAGGGCGCCACCGCGGAGCAGATCCGCCATGCCGCCGAGCTGGCGGGCATCGCCGGCGATATCGAGGGTTTTCCGCAAGGCTACGCGACCATGGTGGGCGAGCGCGGCATCACGCTTTCGGGCGGCCAGAAGCAGCGTACCGCGATTGCGCGCGCCCTGCTGCGCGATCCGCGCATTCTGATTCTGGATGACGCGCTTTCGAGCGTGGATACGCTGACCGAGGAGCGCATTCTGAATCAGCTCGAAAACGTGATGCGCGGCCGCACGGTCATTCTGATTTCGCATCGCGTCTCGACGGTGCGGCAGGCGGACCGGATTGTGGTGCTGGAACAAGGGCGGATCGTGGAGCAGGGAAGCCACGCGGGGCTGATCGCCCTCGGCGGATATTACGCGGAGCTGAGCCAGAAACAGATGCTGGAAGAGGAACTGGAAGCGATTTGAGCTATTGGGAGCGTAGTGCCTGGTTGGGGTCGATGCGCGTGGCCCGCCGCGCGGGCAAATAGTTGGCTGTCAGACCCACAGCCCCCAGAAAGAGCGTCGCGCCGATAAAGACCACCGGATCGGTGGCGCTCACGTGGATCAGCAGACTCGCCATCAGCCGGGTGACCGCGAGCGCCATGGCCACCCCGGCGCTCACGCCGATCAACGTCAGGTTCATGCCTCGCCGCAATACCAGCCCGATCACGTCGCCGGTCTGCGCGCCTAGCGCCATGCGAATGCCGATTTCCTGTGTGCGCTGCGCCACCGAGTAGGCCATCACGCTGTAGAGACCGGTAGCGGCCAACACCAGCGCCGCCAGGCCCATCACGGACATCAGCAGCGCCGCGGTCTTCTGTCCGAATAGCGGCGCGCTAATCGATTCCGTCATCGTCATGACATCGAAGACGCTCACGGCGGGGTCGAGGGCGCTCACCTCGCGCCGCACTGCCGGTGCGGCCAGCTCCGGATCGCCGGCGGTGCGCATATGAAGAGTGACGGACAAGCCCGCAAAAACCTGGCGGAACGGAACGTAAAAATACGGCAGCGCTGCCTCGGTCGGCTTGATGTATTTGATGTCCCTGGCGACTCCGGCGACGGTGTACCACTCCCCGAAACAGTGCACGCGGCGGCCCAGAGGCTCGCGATCGCCAAAGAAATGGCGCGCGAAGGTCTGGTTCACGATCGCCACCCGCTGGGTGTCTTCGGTATCGTGGCCGTTGAAGTCGCGGCCTTCCACCAGGGGGATCCGCATGAGGTCGAAATACCCGGGTGCCACCAGGTTGCGGTTGATCTTCATGCTCTCGCTCGGCGCCGGAACGTAGCCTTCCACTTCGATGCTTTCCAGGGGATTGCCCGTGAACCACAGCGGCACCGTTTCGGCCCATGTGGCACTGACGACACCCGGTTGGGAGGCGATGCGGTTGCGCAGACGCTCGCAGAACTGCCTTCGCTCGGGGGTGCTGTAGCGTGCTCCGGAGAGATCCACCTGGGCCAGCAGCACATTGTGCGGATCGAAGCCCGGATCGATGCGCTGGGCCGCCTGGAAGCTTTTGGCAAACAGCCCCGCGCCCACGATGGCGACCAATGACAGGGCCACTTCCGAAGCCACTAGAATGCTTCGCAGCCGATGCGAGCCGCGGCCTTGGCTGCCGCCGCGCCCGCCTTCGTTCAACACTTCGCTGAGGTTGGCGCGGGCGCTATGGAGCGCCGGAGCCAGTCCCGACACCAGGCACGCCATCACGCAGAGGAACAGGGCAAAGCCCAGGATATCGGCATTCAGCGAAAGATCGAAAGCCACCGGCACGTTGGCCCCGCGCGGCATCAGGTACCCCAGCGCCCGGCTCATCCACATCGCCAGGAGCACGCCCGCCACCGCTCCCATGGCCGCCAGGGGCAGCGTTTCGGCGAGCAGGTGGCGCACGATGCGCCCTCGCCCCGCTCCCATAGCCATGCGCAGGCTGAATTCCTTGCGGCGCCCGGTGGCGCGCGCCAGCAGCAGGCTGGCCACGTTGGCGCACACGATCACAAAGATCATCCCGCACGCCGCCATGAGCATGAGTAACGGCCCTTCCATCATGTTCTGGCCGCCGAAATGACTCTTGCTGATCGGCAAAACCGTCGCCCCGATTCCGCCGTTGGTCCGCGGGTTGCTCTCCGCCAGGCTGCGCGCCAGCGATTCGCACTCCGCGCGGGCGCGTTCCAGGGTCACTCCCGGCCGCAGGCGCGCAATAGCCATCGCCGCGCGCGTGTTGCGATCCGTGAGCACGGCCTCCGGCATAACGCCGAGCTGCGGCTCCATCACGAACGGAATCCAGAGTTCCAGGAAGAGTCCCGGCATGCTGCCGTGAAACTCCCGCGGCGCGACGCCGATGACGGTCAACGGCTGATGGTTCACCAGGAGTGTGGCGCCGATGACGCGCGGATCGTTATTGAACCGGCGCTTCCAAAGACTGTGGCCGATCACCGCCACGGGGTAAGCGCCCGATCTATCTCCGTATTCGTCGCGCGAAAAACCTCTGCCCAGTTCGGGGCGCACGCCTAGCGTGGCGAAGTAGTTACCCGAGACCATTTCGGCCCAAACGCGCTCGGCATGGTCTCGCTCTCCGACGTTCAAGATGGCGGGAATGACGGCAGCCAGGCTGGAAACTTCTTTCAGGTGATCGCGATAGTCTCGGAAATCGGCATACGAGGTAGGCAGAGGTCCGCCATCGGCCCCCACGGTCTCCAACATTACCAGCTTGCCCGGTCCGCTCACGCCCTTGATGGGGCGCAGCATCATCATTTCTATCCAACTGAAGATGGTAGTGTTAGCGGCGATGCCGATGGCCAGCGTCAGCACTGCCACGAGGGTAAAGCCGGGGCTGCGCAGCGACATACGAAGCCCATGGAGAAGGTCCTGTAGGAAAGCCCGCACGGTACTCTGAGTGGCAATTGTGATGCCAATGACACATGGCTTGCAGCCCCGCTTTCGCCACCTAGAATTTTGCGGCACTCTTCGAGACGCTGTTCGCTATTGGGACCGGCATGTCTGATTCCGGAGCGGCATGCGGAAAATCCCAACGAACGGAGCGAATTGTGTTAAATTGCCTCAATCGTCGTGGTTGCGAAACGGTTTCCTTTCTTAGACTGGATGCGCGGGCTGGCAGTGGTGATCATGATCCAGTGTCACGTCACCAACTCCTTCGTTCGCATGGACCTGCGCGACGATGGCCCGTACGTGATGGCGCAGTTCGTGGGCGGCATGGCGGCGCCGCTGTTCCTGTTCATGGCCGGGATGACGCTGGCCTTCCAGATGGAAAGCATGGAAAAGCGGGAGCCCGCGTGGCAGCGGCGGTGGCTCGGGGCGCTGCGGCGGGCCGGTTACATCATGGCGATCGCGCTGGCGTTCCGGCTGACGAATTGGGCGGGCAGTCTTCCGCATGCCAACGCGGGGGAGATCGTCAAGGTCGATATCCTCAATTGCATGGCGGTGGGGATGGCCGCCTTTTCCGTGGCAGCCGTGTTCCGTTCTGCTGCGCGCGCGCGGTTCGCGGTCTTCTTCGCGCTGGCGATTGCCGTGGCATCGCCGCTCATGGCTAACCTGAATTGGGCGGGCGTTCCATCGTTCTTGCGCGACTACGTGGTGCCCACCGCGGGACACGGGCAGTTTCCGTTCTTCCCCTGCGCGGCGTACGTGGGATTTGGACTGGCGGCGGGGGTGATGGTGAAGCGTACCGGCGAGGACCGGATGGACCGCTTCATGCAATGGTGCGCGGTGGTGGGAGTGGCGCTGATTTTCGTCTTTCAGTATTTTTCGAATCTGCCTTACTCCATTTATCCGAAATCGGATTTTTGGCACGACAGTCCGGCGTTGGTCCTGATCCGCGCGGGCATCATGCTGGCAATACTGGCGGGCTCGTACGTATGGACGGAATATTGCGTCGGCCCGGCGTGGAGCTGGATACAAACGCTGGGGAAAACCTCGCTGCTGGTGTATTGGGTGCACGTGGTCCTGGTCTATGGCGCGATAGCCAAGCCTATCAAACGCACCATGACGATGCCGCAAGCCATGGCGGCGACGTTGCTCCTTACCGCGTCCATGGTGTTGCTGGCCGAAGCCAAGCTGCGCTGGGCGGCGTGGCGGAAAGAGCGAATGCGGGTAAGAGCGGCGGCGGCGGTGGGAGTCATGGGCGTTCAATAATTCGCGGGAGACCCCTCAATGTTCACTCGTTCGGTCTGGCTCTTTCTCTTTTCGGGACTGGCTTTCGCCGCGCCCGCGTTTCCCGCACTGACTTATTCCACTTATCTGCGGGACAGCTTCACGCCCACTGCGATTGCCACCGACTCCTCGGGAAACATCTACTTAGCCGGAAACGCGATCGTCGATCCGTCGGCTTCCCAGACCACCGTGCTGGTGGTAAAGCTGGACCCGCACGCCAGCCAGTACCTCTATGTGCGATTTTTGGGCGGATCGGTCAACGACACCGCCAGCGCCATCGCGGTGGATAGCGCGGGCGACGCGTATGTCGCGGGCGTGACCCGATCGCCGGACTTTCCTGTGACCAGCGGCGGCAATTTAGCGACGGCGCCCACAAGCGGCACCGAGCGATCCTTCGTAGCCAAGCTCGATCCTAACGGCCAACTGGTGTTCTCCGATCTGTTGGGCGGCTCGGTCAATAGCTTTCCATTGGCTGTTGCGGTAACTGCGGCGGGCCAGGCCCTGGTGAGCGGCATTAGTGTGGATCCGGGATTTCCCTCCACCCCCGGCGTTTACAGCGTGAGCAACACGGCGTTTCGTCCCTATTTGCTGGAGCTGGACCCTACCGGCACGAAAATCGTTTTCTCTGCGACCGGAATCGGCGGCAGCGCGATCGCGCTCGATACCACAGGCGACATTTATGTGGCGGGTACGACTGGCTATCTCGACTATCCGACCACGCCCGGCACTTATCAGCCGGCCTTTCCGGTCTTCCAAACCTGCATCGCTCCCTGCACCGGGTCCTTTCAGGGTCCGAACCAGTATGTGTCCAAGCTCGACCCTACCGGCTCCAAGTTGATGTTCTCAACCGCGGTGTCGGGCACCGGGAACACCATCAACGAAGGTCTGGCGGTGGATGCGGCGGGCAACGTCTATCTCACCGGGTTGGCGGGAGCGGGTTATCCGTTCACGGTCACTCCTCCGGTTGCACCCTTAGGTCCGGCTCTTGATGCACTGGCGACTCCGTCACTGCCGTTTCTCTCCAAGCTCGATCCGAATGGACAGCATCTCCTGTTTTCGGTGCCTGTGGGTGGGATAGGAGTGCAGGTGGATTCGAATGGATCCGCGTATGTCGGCGGGATACTGGGTTTGTTCTCGCTTTACGACGTGGCGGCCAGCCTCCCGGCGCTGGCAAGTCTTCCGGCCCAGTGTTTGCAGCCCGAAGAGCCGAGCGTGAGATCCGCGTATGTCTCTCAAGTGGACCCCTCTGGCAACGTGCTGGGATCGCAATTCATCGGAGGCTCAACGCTCACCATCTCCGGCGTCGCGCTTTCCGGTTCGACTCTGTGGATCGCCGGAGCGACTTACCTGGCCAACTTCCCATTCAGCCCGAACGCCCTGATGGGTTCGGGAATCGGGCCAAACCCGCTGGCGGGCGCCTACCTGGGGGCAGTTGAATTCTCACAGCCCCAGCCGCCGGCGGGAACGCCGCAGATCGGCTGCATTGTGGACGCGGCGAATCTGCAGCCGGCCGGTCCAGTGGTTCCGTATCAGCTACTCACTATCTTCGGCACGGGCTTGGGCCCGGCCACGCCAGCGGCAGCCAGCGACTATTCAACCACCACGCTCGGCGGAGTGAGCGTGAGCTTCGGCTCGCTCGCGGCGCCGCTGGTGTACGTGTCATCGAACCAGATCAACCTGGCCGTGCCGCTGGTCTCCTCATACTATGGTTCAGGCACGATCATGCGGGTCACGGTCAACGGCGTACCCTCGGCGCCGCTCCAGTTCCCACTGACCTACGCCAATCCCGGCTTATTCGTTGTTCCGGGAAGCTACCAATCGAATTCTCAGGAGAGCGCCGCGGTGGCTCTTAACGCGGACGGCTCGCTGAATTCCTCCACCAATCCGGCGCGGCTGGGCTCTGTGATCTCGATATTTGTAAACGGTCTCTCGAATCCGTCCGTCCAGAACGTGTCGCCTTGGCTTTATACCGGCGGCGGATGGTCGGTGACGAACGTCTCGCAGCCGAACCCATTCGTTTTAGAGATAGGCCTTCAGGTTCCGTCGTCGACCGCGGATTACCCCTGTCAGGGGAATGTGTGCGCCGCGACGTTTGAGATTTACGACCTGCCCTCCTATATCACGTTTCCGGCGGAGGGGATTACTACGGGCGGATTGTCGTTCTTAGGAGCAGTGTATGTAAGTCAATGAGCGGGTGTACGACCTGAGCAGCGCCTGGCGCAGCGAACCAGGCGGCCGCCGTCGGCTTCATAGTGCTGTGGCTGGGTGGAATGGTTCCTGTGGGGCGGACTTTATTCAGTCCGCCCTCGGGCCGGCGGGACTGAAGTCCCGCGCAGGCTGAAAGCCCGCCCCACCTGTTGACATGTTTCTAGCGGCCACGGCACTAGCAGCAATGTGCCCTTCCTCAAGCCTGAAACGCTCGCTCCCATAGCCTGCCGCTCAGATATAACGACGCCGCGTACAGCCCCACGCTCAGCGCCACAACCGCCGGTCCCATTACCGATCTCGCAAAGCTTCCCATAATCAGGCCACCGATAGCCGTGACAACCCCCGCGGAAGCGCGGCCGCCGGTGAAACGCCAACGATGTTGCGGCAGCCGCGCCACCAGCGACGGGAAATGGCCGATCGCCAGCGCCGTGAAGCCGAAAGTCATGCCCGGTATCGGACTGAGCGGCAGAACCAGCAGGAAAAGCACTCCGAGAAAAGCGGCGTCCTTAGCCAGCAGGATCTGCCAGGCCGGAAGCGGCAGCAATCGGTAGCGGGTGATCCCCGATCCGTTCCAATCCAATCCAAACAGACATTGAGCGTAGGTGCTCAGGGCAAGCCCGATGACGAGCGATAGAACCGGCGCCATTCCCGCGGCCCGATACAGGCTTCCGGTCACGCTCAGCACCAGTGCCGTGTACACATCGAGCGTACTGAACATCTGGCGAAGGTTGTTGCCGATCGGCACGCCCAACCGCCCGGGGAAAACGGGGATCCACCGCAAGCCGTTCCAGTGCGCCTGCGCGCTTAACCGTCTGCCAGCCGTTGCGATCGCCGGCACCACCACCGCGGCCAGCAAAAACAAAGCTCCCAGGGCCGGTCGCCGCGTCATCAGCAACAACGCCGCGAGCGCGATCCACAACACCGGACTCAACGCCAGGGCGGCGCTCCGCAATGCGGCCCGCTGGCGCGCGCTCAGCGGCCATAAACACAGTCGCGATGCCGGAATGCGGCCCAGCGGGTCCGCGGAGAGCGGGAACAACAGGAGCAGGGTCAGCAGCAACAGGAACGGTTCGGCACCTTGCGGCTCCAACCCGCTCCGCACTTCCCCGAAAAACATCAGCGCGACAAACAGAAAGAGATTGTTGACTGTGAGCGAGCCGAACGTGCCCAGATTGCGCTGGAAGTCGCGGCGCAAGGCACCGAGAATAGCCGCCAGTGCCCTCAGTTTCCCGTGCCTCCTTCCGGCTTCGGCGGCGCGGGCTTCGGAAAGTGGTTGTAGTTCAGAATCGAGTTCGTCAGCATACGGAATTCACCCAGGTTTTGCCAGCGATAGCACGGGTTGGTGGCGAAGATCACAATGCGGCCCTGGCCCACCGGCACATCCACCACCGCGGGCCGGTTGCGAATCTCGCCCACGCCCTTGGCAAGACCGCTCAACACCGATTTCTCCGTGCCCGGATAGCGCATCAGCACCCAACCGCGACTTTCCTCGGGGACGCGCAGCAGCGGGCCGTTGGCGTAGCGCACCGGTACGGTGGTCTCGGAATAGCCGTAAAAGATGGGATGCGTGGAGCGAACGATCTCGGCTTCCACAATGGGGCCGGGGGCGTAGAATTGCGGCGTGGGGCGCGCGGCATCCACCGTGCGCGCCAGGCCGAACTCGGCGGGGAAGTAGCTGGACGAACCGAGCGTGATCAACACACCGCCCTGGTCGACGAACTTCTGCAATTCCAATACGCCCTCCAGGCCCATACCGCCGGTGATGTCCGGCGATTCGCCGTACATCCCCAAACTGGGATATTCGGGCGATTTGGCGTACGCCAGCGGCTGGCCCTTCGGTTCGAGATCGAACACGATCGATTTCCCGCCGCCCCGGCCCTGGCTGGGAATGAGGATCACATCGTAAGCCGCCTTGAGGTTGCCCTGGCGAATGCGCTCCTTATAGATCAAATCGTAAGGGACCTCGAAGCGATCGAACGCATAGCGCACCCAGCCGACATCCTGGGTGGCGCTCCAACTGCTGAACATGGCGACGCGCGGCAGGTCCATGGGATGCTTGGGCACGTTGGGAGCGGCGGCCAGCGCGATGGCCTGGAGACCGAGTTCTTCGATTGGGGAGCGCACGCGCGGGCCGGCTGCCACCAGCAGAGTTCCGGCGGGCAGGCTTGAGCCGCCGGCTTCGCTGGGCCGCTCCAGCACGTCGAAGGCAAGGTCACGCAGCCGCCAGCGCAGCGTCGCCAACGAATTCGCGCCGTTATCGAGCACGGCCAAAACCGGGCCTTCGCCCTTTACGCCGCCAGTGATGGTAAGCGTATCCACCGGCATCACCGGCACATCGAGAACGGCTTTATCGGAGATCTCGCGCACCTCGGCGTGGCTCATCAGGCCCATGGTCCAGCCCGTATCGTCGTACGTGCGCAGGTTGGGGTCGGGAAACTTCTGCACTTCGAGCAGGATCTTGGCCAAGCGGCCATACGGTTGATCGCGTTTGACGATCAGCGATCCGGCGGGAAATGTGCCGTCCGCGAGCTTCACTTCGGCGGTGGCGCGTCCCACTTCGATGCCCTGCAATCGCAGGACGTTCACGATGAACGCCACGCGCGTCATATCCGGTTGGCCGGCCGGCAGCACGTATCCGAAGGGCGCTTCGCTCTTGCCGGATTCCACCGAATGCCGGCTCTTGCGATAGAAGTTTTCGAGAACGGTCTGCGGAAAACGGGCGGTCAGTTCCAGCGCCGAAAGCGCACCGGTCTCCATGAAATTGGTGTTGTCGCGCATGGACCACACCACTTGTTTGTAGGCCGGCAAGGGGCGATACCACTCCCGCGCGGTCATGCTCGAGGCGCCGGGGAAAGCCTCGCCGCCTCCCGCGGGCGCCTCCACGTTGCGCAGCATGGTGTTGGCGCCGCCATTGCCGAAAGTCTCGTACATGCGCAGCATGCCGTTGTGATTCGACGACATGAAACCGAGATACCCCGGCGACCACATATCCACGAAAGCGTGGTCCCACACGCCCGGCATGCCGTAGCCGATCATTTTGGTCATTTCGAAATTCGAAAACCATGGCAGCTCGGCATAAAGGATTGGATCGAGCGTGGGATTCTGCGGAGCCTGACCGCTGAAAGTGTAGAGGAAAGGTTCCGACTCATGCAGGTCGTGCACGATGGGCGGATGCCACTCCAGGTAAAACTTCAGCCAGTTGCGCATGGTGACCTGGGAGAAATTGATGTCGCGGTTATTATCGTGAAAGATGTATTTCCCCCAATAGGGAGGCCCGGGCAGGCGGCCGGCTTCATTCTCTTCATGGATTTTGTATTTGTAATACCAATCCACGTAGCGATCGCGGCCATCGGGCTCGGCCGCCGCCGTCATCATGACGATCACGTTGCGGCGGATCTGGTCGAAAAGCGGCGAATCCTCCACCGCCAGCCGGTACGCTAACTCCATGAGCATCTCGGGCGGACCGGTTTCGGCACTGTGCAATCCGCCGAGAAACATGTAGATGGGTTTGGCGCGCGCGATGATGCGGCGCGCCTCGGCATCGTCCAGGCCGCGTGGATCGGCGAGGCGGGCGAGATCCGTGCGATCGGTTTCCAATTGCCGGATGTTGTCCTCGGCGGAAACGGCGACTACGAGTTGTTCACGCCCTTCATCGGTTTGGCCGGCGGAGAAGATCTTCACTCGCCCGGATGCCGCCGCCAGAGCGCGATAATAACGGGCGATATCGCCTACGTGCGCGAGCTTCCCGGGAGCCCCGATGTAATAACCGAGCACATCGTTGGGGCTCGGCACGCCCTGCACTTTGGGAAGATGATCCACCAGGGGGCTGATGAACTCGGGGCGCGTGGTCCATTCCTTGACCAAGCGTGCGTATTGCGGATCTTGCGGCTGGGCAGTTTGCGCGATTACAGCGATGGCGGCAGCGAGCGATACGATCGAGCCTGCCGCCGCGCGGGATAATTGCATCCGTGGCCTCCGTTGCTGGAAGCAACGAAGTGTACCACAGAACACCAGGGTCGCTGAGAAATGGATCGAGCGCAAAGAACATCCCGTACTTGGGTGTATATAATCGCGACGCATGCCCAAGTCTCTCGCTCGCTTCCTCGCCGGCGCGTTAATCATCGCAGGCACGGCTTTCGCTGACGATTTTTCGTTCATGGGTACATTCAGCTACGATACAGATGTTCAATTCTTCACATTTACGGTGCTGAATCCGACTCCCGATGTAACATTGCTGACATGGTCTTACGGGGGAGGAACGAACGCCGCCGGTGACCCAATTCCTAGCGGAGGATTTGAGCCTGTGCTGAGCCTTTTTGAATCGGACGGCACCGAAATGAACCCTGGAACTTCCGGCCCTTGCGCCGGAACGCCGCTTGCGCCCGATCCGGTTACCGGCGTGTGCGGCGACGTTTACTATCCCACAAGCGTCTCGTTCCCCGGGGGAGAATGGTTGCCTGGAACCTACACCCTCGCCATTTCGCTCTACTCGAATCCCGCGGCCGGCCCCGATTTGAGCGATGGCTTTCTGCAGCCATTGCAAGGCACTCCGGTTCCCAGCAACTATAGCTGCGAGGTGGGTGCGCCGGGCGTGCAAGGAGATCCGCCAACCGTACCGGTGACCAGCCCGTTCTGTGACGAATTCTTGCCGGGGGTGGAACGCACCGGAAATTGGGCCTTGGACATTTTAAACGTGGATAGCGCGGAAGAACTGCCAGCGCCCGAACCTGGCACCGCCTGGCTCATCCTGCCGGCGGGCGCTGCACTGTTGGCGCGGAGCCGGGTCCGGAGGTCCCCGGGCGGCAATGGAGGGATTTCTTAATTCCCGATGGCCACGGTCAATCCCGGCTGGCTGGGCTGATTGCCCACTTGCAGGATGATCGGCACCGCCGGTCCCGCCGGCACATCGGCCGGCACCTGCGCGTTGACTTGCAGGACGCCCGCCACCATTCCCGGCGCCGAGCTGGCGTAAAGCACGGGCGCGTTCCGGCCGCCGATTTGAACCGTTACCGGCTGAATCGGGGCCGACGGGTTCGCCGTCCCGGTTACCGCGCCATCCACTCCGGAGGGTGTCATCTGCCCACCGCCGGTGGCGTAGAAGACCACTACCGAACCGGCTGGGGCGGGGGAGTTGGTCGAATTCAACGTGCCATCCTGGTTCAGCGCCAGCGCCTGTCCGGTGCCGGAACTGTTCGCGGAGATGATTCCCGGCGCAGCCGGTAAGACCGGCATGGAGAAAGACGCTGAAAGGTGATTTTGATATTGCACCTGGACCAGCGATGTAGAGCCGGTAACCTCAAACGGCACTACCGCGCTGACCTGCGTGGGGCCGGCGTAGATCATGGGCGCGGGAATGCCGCCGAAGAGCACCTGCGTCGCGGCGAGCGTGGTAGCTACTTTCCCGGACGCGTCCAATTGCAGAGTCGCCGCGCTAGCTGGTCCCAGATTGGCTCCAAACAGAGTGACAATCTCACCTGGTGCAATGCCGGCCTCGTTGTAACTGGCCGCGTTGGATACGGCCGCGATGGCCGCCGCCGATTGGCTGCTGGTCTGGACGGAAGACAGCAGTCCATAAACCGCTACGGATTGCGAAAGCGTGGGCACGTAGACCTTGCCGTTGGCTACGGTCGGCGATACGAATTTCACGAAATTCCCCAAACTATCCGCCGGGTTCATGTCGCTGTTCCATAGTTCAGTGCCGAGGTTTCCGGCATCGAAGGCGTGAAGGGTTCCGGCCGAACCGGGCTGGGTGTAATTGCCGGTCGTCTCCCACACGATCGCAGTGCCCGCCTGGCTTCCGTTCGCCGATACGGCGAGGCCGCTGAACGCGGTGAGCGGCGAGGTGGTGCTGGACGATATCGGAGTGGGGTTGAAGGCTCCGTTCGCATACTCATAGCAATAGAGCGGACCGGCCAACTGCTGTAAGTAGAGGTAAGTGCCCTTCGCTTGCGGCGACAACGCCATGGTATATACGCCGAAGTAAGTAACTCCCGGGAATACCTGGGCAGTGCCTGCCGTATCCAGGTGGCCCATGGCATCGCCGTTTACCAGGTATACGCTTCCGTTCTTATCGCCACCTACTACCTGGTGTGTGCCGGCGATCAAGGCCGGGCCGGCCGACATATCGTAGTCGTTATCGCTGAGATATTGGTTGTCGGCGGAGGTGTACCAATCGAGTAGGGAGAGAGCGGGCGAGAACTTGAGAATGCTCTCGGCGAAGTTGTTGATGCCATCGTAATCGCCGTTGCCGGTTACCGCATAGATATTGCCGGCATCGTCGGCGGCGAGCCCACGGCCCGATTCCCAGATCGATCCGCCAATGCCGTTGGGCGTGGTGTTGAAGACGGCGGGCGGCTGTCCCAGGTCCGCGGCATTGTAGCGCAGCAGCCAGCCGTGCCAAACGCCCTCATCGCCATGCGAGCCGAATGCCACATAGAGGCCGCCATTCAGAAACAGAAGGCCGGGCCTCTGGATGTGGGCCGCCGGGTTGAAAGGCACCATGGGCGCGGTGCCGTCGGAAACCGAATCGGGCGCGGAGCCGGGAAACGAAGCCGTCACCGTCACCGGGCCGTTCATTCGTTCCACCCCCGTGGCCAGATCGAGGGCATGCACCTGAAACGAGGGGGCGCCGCTCGCGAGCGTGTCCGCCACCACGTACCAGACGCCGTTCACCGGATCGATCGCGCCCGTGCTGAGAATTCCGACCTCGGGAGTGATGTCCCTATAGTTCGGGGCAAGGGCCGTGGAAGGCACCGACGGGCCGAGGTAATCGTGCCACAGCAGAACCGGAGGATTGATGGAATCCGCATCATAGGCATAGACGCTGTTGTGTTCGGTGGCGACATATATCGCGTTGTGCGTGGCGCCATCCGGAGTAGTCACTTGGCTTACATAGAGGGGTTGGCCATAAACTTGGCCATCCACGGGCAAGCCGCCGAGCTTGCCAAAAGTGGCGGGGGAGACGGCGCCAGGTGTGAGTTGCGTTTCCCCTAAATTGGCATTGCTTCGCGAATTGTCGTAATTGGCGGTCAGAATATTCGACTGTGCCTGGCAGAGGAGGCAAGAACTGAGTAATAACTCGACAGTAACGCGACAGTTCATAATCCGAGCCTGAGTGCTGTGTTCTTAGATGTAGCAACCCCGCAAAAGGATTGGAGTTTCGCCGTCGCATGGGAAAATGCACGGCGGTTCGCGTCTCACGGTAGAATCAGCCTGGTGAGAATTTTTGGAACTCTTCACGTGGCGCTCCTCGTTTTCATCGCCACGCTGGCGGCGGTGCTGTCGTGGCTGTGTCGAAGCCGCCGTATTTCCGGACGCGCTACGCGATTGGCGTTGGGTTACTTGCTGCTGGTGAATGAGCTTGTGTGGTGGGTTTTCCGCTATTCGCGGGAAGGCATTCACTTACCCAACCTGCCGCTGCAGCTTTGCGATTTGACCCTATGGGCGACCGTGGCGATCTGTTTGTTTCCGCGGCGGACACTGCTTGAGCTATCCTACTTTGCCGGTTTGGCGGGCGCGGGAATGGCGTTGCTGACGCCCGATCTCTTATGGCCCTGGCCCAGCTACCCGGCCATCTATTTCTTCCTGGCGCACGGCGGCTTGGTGATTGCCAACCTGGTTCTGGTCTACGGAGGGATCGTGCCACTCGCACCGGGTGCTCCCTGGCGGGCGTTCGCCATGCTGGTGGCTTACTCCGCGGCCATGGGAGTTTTCGACGCCCTCTCCGGCGCCAACTACATGTATCTGTGCCGCAAACCGCACGATGCGACGTTACTCAATGTGCTGGGCCCCTGGCCCATTTACGTCGTACCGTGTCTGGCGCTCGCGCTCGGGCTCTACTGGCTCCTGTGGCTTGTCCGCCCGAGGTTCGGCGGCGGGTATGAGGCGAATTCGCACCTCGCACGTCCTAAGAAGTGAACCACTAGAGAGTGGATACACAGGAGGCTAAATGAATATCGAAACAATTTGGAGGCGTCCGGGGGCGGCGGCTCTGGCCCTGATACTGGCGGGAGGCTTGGGCGCCTTCGCGGTGGCCGCGGCCGATCGTCTCGCGACTGCCAATCCCCCGGCTACCCTTCGCTTTGCGAACCCGGATGAGCCGCCCACACACAACAGCTTCGCCCCGGTGGTGAAGAAAGTGTTGCCCGCGGTGGTGAACATTTCCTCGTCCAAAACGGTCAAGAATCCGATGGGCATGCAGGGCTTTCCCGGCATGGACCCGTTCTTCCGCCAATTCTTCGGCGATCAAGGCGGCCAGCAGCGAGGACAGAGGATGCCGCGCACCGAGCGCGAACAGAGTCTGGGCTCGGGCGTGATCGTCAGTCCCAACGGTTACATTCTTACCAATAACCATGTGGTGGATGGCGCCACCGACGTGCGCGTGACTCTATCCGACCGGCGCGAATTCAAAGCGCGCGTAGTGGGCACCGACGCCAAGACCGACTTAGCCTTGGTGAAGATCGACGCTACGAACCTGCCATCGGTAGTGATCGGCAATTCCGACAAGGTGCAGGTTGGCGATTATGCTTTGGCCATCGGCAACCCCTTCGGATTGGGCGATACCGTGACCATGGGAATCATCAGCGCCACGGGCCGCGGGAACCTCGGCATAGAGGATTATGAGGACTTCATCCAGACCGATGCTCCCATCAACCCCGGCAACTCCGGCGGAGCGCTGGTTAATGAATACGGCGACTTGGTGGGTATCAACACCGCGATTCTTTCGCATGGCGCCGAAGGCAACCAAGGCATCGGTTTCGCCATCCCGGTGGACGTGGCGCGCAACGTCATGGACCAGATCCTCAAGAACGGCAAGGTCACGCGCGCCTATCTGGGTGTGATGGCGCAGGAAGTCACTCCGGCGATTGCCAAGGCCTTCGACGAAAAAGAAGTCCGCGGCGCGTTAGTGGGCGATGTGACTCCCGATAGTCCGGCATCCAAGGCCGGCATCGAGAAAGGCGATATCATCCTTTCCGTCAACGGCAAGCCGGTGAACGATAGCGCTCAATTGCGCATGCATGTTTCGCTGATGCAGCCCGGCACGAAAGTGAATGTGACGGTGCTGCGCAACGGGGCCGAACGCGAATTTCCGGTGACGCTGGCGGAACTGCCCACGGAAACAGCCAAAGCCGACCACGAGAACGCGGCTCCCGAGAGCGCCATGGAGGGCGTTTCGGTGGAGAACGTGACCCCGGAAACGGCCCGCCAACTGGGGCTTTCGCCCAATACCACGGGTGTTGTGGTGACGGACGTGGATCCTTCCAGCCAGGCTGCCGCCAACGGGTTGCAACGCGGCGATGTGATCCAGCAAGTGAATCGCAAACCGGTGCGCAACACCGCCGAATTTAAGCAGGCTCTGAAGCACTCGAATAACGGCGAAACGCTCCTGCTGGTAGACCGGCGGGGCACCACAATTTACCTGGCTGTTTGATTCCTGGCCAGGCTTCGAGGCGAGCCGGTCCGCGGATCCTCCACCGCGGCCGGCTCTTTTTTTGTGCAGGCCGGCGATCGCGGCCTGGGAAATGACGATCGGCAGAGAGACTACAGCGGATGTGAATTTTGGTACCCTAATCAGGTTCGGCGGAACTGCCGATCTCCCGATCATGAATCAGCTCTATTACGGGGACAATCTGACCGTCCTGCGCGGTTGCATAGCCGATGAGAGCGTAGACCTCATTTACCTGGACCCTCCGTTTAACAGCCAGGCCACGTACAACGTCCTCTTCAAGAGCACGGCGGGTGAACGATCACGCGCCCAGATCGAGGCGTTCGAGGATACATGGCATTGGGGCGACGAGGCGGAGCTTGCGTTTGATGGTGTGATGACCGCAGGTAACACCGATGCGGCCGAAATGCTGCGGGCGGTGCGGGCGTTCCTCAAAGAAAACGACATGATGGCGTACCTCTCAATGATGGCCGTCCGCCTTCTGGAACTCCATCGGGTCCTCAAGCCGGCCGGCAGCATTTATCTTCATTGCGACCACACGGCCGGGCACTATCTCAGGATCTTGCTGGATTCTATTTTCGGCCCTGTGAACTTCCGGAGTGAGATCGTTTGGCAACGGACCAATGTGCACAGCGATTCAAAAGATTGGAGCGACGTGGCCGACGTGATTCTCTACTACGCCAAGGACGCCAGCAAGGGGACAACCTGGAACCGTCAATACCAACCTCACTCCGACGAGTACATAGCGAGCAAATATCGGCACGATGACGGCGACGGCCGGATGTACCGACTCGACAACATGACGAGCCCAAACCCGCGACCGAACATGACGTATGAGTGGAAGGGCTTTGCCAGTCCGGCCATGGGATGGCGGTATTCGAAGAAAACGATGGCTAAGCTGGATTCGGAAGGACGCGTCTGGTACCCAGTGAAGGATGACGGCTCCTACGATACCCGCAGGCGTCCCCAGCTGAAGCGCTACCTCGAAGAGATGCCGGGGACCCTCATAACGAACGTGTGGACGGACATCAGTCCCATCAACTCCCAAGCGCAAGAACGCCTCGGATATCCGACACAGAAGCCGCAAGCCCTGCTGGAGCGGATTCTGAAAGCTAGCTCGAACGAGAACGATACCATCCTCGATCCGTTCTGTGGGTGCGGCACGAGCATCCACGCTGCACAGAAACTGAAGCGCGCGTGGATCGGAATCGATATCACGCACCTTGCAATCTCGCTCATCGAAAAGCGACTGAAGGACGCCTTTCCCGGCATCAAGTACGAAGTTCACGGGACACCAAAGGACTTGGAGGGTGCGCGGGACCTGGCTGCGCGCGACAAATACCAATTTCAGTGGTGGGCTGTCTCCTTGGTAAATGCCGTACCGTTTGGCGGCAAGAAGAAGGGTGCGGACTCAGGAATCGATGGCCTAATCTACTTCAAGCCGGATGGAAAGACGACAGAGAAAGCCATCGTCTCAGTGAAGGGCGGGGATAATGTCAATGTGGCAATGGTTCGCGATCTGGCGCACGTCGTGGACCGGGAGAAAGCGAAGATTGGCGTGTTCATCACGCTGGCGGAGTCCACTGGACCGATGCGAACGGAAGCCGTGAAGGCCGGGTTTTATGAGACGCTGTACGGAAAGTACCCGAGAATCCAGATCCTCACGATCCGGCAACTTTTCGAGGGCCACCAACCGAACATCCCATTGATTGACACTGGCGCTTTTAAACAGGCCCCAATTGAGGCTCGCGGGGATCAAGACCCCCTGCCATTTCATAGATGACACTGTCAAGATAAGTCTCCCGGATCTCCCGCTTCGTTCCTGCGTACGATTGCTGTATGATTGGTTTTTCCCGGAGGTACGCATGCACGTGCATTCGCGGCGCGGATTTCTCGCGCAGGCTTTAGGCGCCGGCTGGTTGGGCGCTTCCCTCATGGAGCAGGCTTTCTTCCGCGCCACCCTGGCTCGGGCGCAGGCGCCCACCTCGCCCGCCAACCTCTTCGATATTGAAAAGGTAGCGGAAGGCGTCTATGCCGCCATCGCGCGGCCCGCCGGCGTCATCAACTGCAACGCCGCCATTTTTGAAAACGCCCACGACTTGCTGATTGTCGATACGCACTCCAAGCTTTCGGCGGCCGCCGCGCTGGCGGCCCAGGTCCGCAAAGAAGTCAGCCCCAAGCCGATTCGCTTTATCGTCGCGACCCACTTTCATTGGGACCACACGCAAGGTTTACCGGAGTACAAACGTCTGGCGCCTTCGGCCGCAGTCGTTTCCAGTACCGCTACCCGAGATCTGATGGCCGAATTCGGCGCCGCGCGGCTAAAGGCATCGCTCGACGGCATGCCCCGAGCCATCGAGAATTGGCAGAAGAAGCTGGCATCCGCCCGCACCGCGGAGGAGAAGGCCTGGTGCCAGAAGATGATCGCCGACATGCGCGCCTACATGAGCGAGATGCGCGGTGTGACGTTCGAATTGCCGGACATCACCTTCTCCGATAACCTGGTGCTCCACGACCCGGCACATGAACTGCACCTGGCGTTTCGCGGCCGCGGCCACACCGCGGGCGACGTGGTGGTCTTCTGTCCCCAAGCAAAGGTCGTGGCCGCGGGGGACTTGATTCACGGCTGGCTGCCGTTCCTGGGCGATGGGTATCCCAAGGAGTGGCCGGCGACAATCGAATCCGTCGGAAAGTTCGACTTCAACCACGTAATCGGCGGCCACGGCGGCGTGCAGCACTCGCGTGAGCGGATGGGCCAATTCGCCGGCTACATTCGGGAGTTGACGGAAGCGGTGGATGCCGGTAAACGCCAGGGTCGGACCATTGAACAACTCCAGGCCTCCATCACGCCGGCAACGCTCAAGTCCCTAAACGGCGGCTATGGCGAGTTCGTCGGCGGCCAGATTACAAAGTCGGGCGGCCCGATGAGTGGAACTCCCGCGGAAGCACTCGCCGGCGGACTGAAATCGAATATCGCGGATACGTATAAGGCGCTCGATCGATGACTCGAAGCTACGCTGCGAAGGCTTCGCGCGCGGCCGCGACGGTTTGGCGGATATCTTCGTCCGTGTGCGCGGCCGAAACGAACGCAGCTTCGAATTGCGAGGGAGCGAGATAGATGCCGCGTTCCAGCATGGCGCGAAAGAAACGGCCGAAGCGCGCGGTGTCGCTGCGCTTGGCGGATTCGTAATCGGTGACCGGCCCGTCATTAAAAAAAAACGTGAACATCGATCCCACCCGGTTGACCGTGACTCCGGGGGGCGCCGCCGCGCATAACGCCGCCGCGCGCGCCTCGAGCTGCTCGTAGATCTCGGGATGCGCCTGCAATTCGCGCAGCATAGCGAGACCCGCGGCCACCGCCAGCGGATTGCCGGAAAGCGTGCCGGCCTGGTAAATAGGCCCGGCCGGTGCGATCTTGCTCATGATGTCGCGCCGGCCGCCATACGCTCCCACCGGCAAGCCGCCGCCGATCACTTTGCCCAATGCGGTCAGATCCGGGCGGATGCCGAACCGCTGCTGCGCCCCGCCGAACGCCACCCGAAAACCCGTCATCACTTCGTCGAAGATCAGCAGCGCGCCGTAGCGGGTAGTGATCTCGCGCAGGGATTCCAGGAAACCGGGGAGCGGCGGGACGCAGCCCATGTTGCCCACTACCGGCTCCACAATCACCGCGGCAATGCCATCGCCATGCGCGCGGAAAGCGTGTTCCACAGCCTCCGGCGCGTTGAACGGCAGCGCCAGGGTGGTATCGGAGAACGCCTTCGGCACGCCCGGCGAATCGGGCAACCCCAGCGTAGCCACGCCCGAACCGGCTTTCACCAGCAGGGAATCCACGTGTCCGTGGTAGCAGCCTTCGAATTTCACCGTGAGGTCGCGGCCGGTGTAGCCTCGCGCCAGGCGGATGGCGGACATGGTGGCCTCGGTCCCGGAATTCACCAGCCGCACCATCTCGATGGAAGGGACGGCTGCGCGGATGGCCTCCGCCAGTTCCACCTCCTGCTCGGTGGGCGCGCCGAAACTGGTGCCGATGGCAAGGGCGCGCTCGATCGCCGCCACGATCGCCGGATGCCGATGACCCAAGAGCAGCGGCCCCCACGAACCGACGTAATCGATGTAGCGGTTGCCGTCTACATCGATGATGTGCGCGCCTTCGCCGCGGGCGATAAACGGCGGATCGCCTCCCACGCTGCGGAATGCGCGTACCGGCGAGTTGACCCCGCCGGGGATCGATTCCTGCGCGCGGCGAAACAGTTCCGCGGATCGCGAATGGTTCATCATGGGGAACTCTTTCGCTACGGCTTGGCCGCCAGGTGGCGCGGCACCACCCGCGTGAATCCCAGGCTCATGCCGATTTCGTAGAGACTGCCGTTCAGATTCTGCAGCAGGCGTCGCTTCAAACCCTGGTACGGTTGGCGGCCGGCAATCAGATCCTGCATGATGGCCGAAAATCGCGGGCTGCGACGCGTGAACTCGACCATCCGCTGTGTCACCGAAGCGCACAGAAAACGGCCCAGGAAGAAACGCTTCGCCATGCGGGAGCCGAACTCCAGGTCGGCGGCGAAATCGTGATGCAGAAGCTTGCGGTAGTGCGCCAGTTTCTCGGCCAAGCCGCCCACTTCGGCCAGCAATGCGCGCGCCGCCAGATCCGCCGAGCGGATGGCATAATAAAGCCCCTCGCCGGTGATAGGGTCCACCAGGCCGGCCGAATCGCCCACCGCCATCCACCCGTCTCCCGCCACCCGGTTATCGCGCCACGATCCCGCCGCGAGCGAGGGCAGAAGATGCGAGTAGAAGGCCGAGCCCTTCCACGCGATGCCGCGCTCGGTCATGTACTGCTCCAGCCGCAGGCGCAGCGCCCCGGCCGGCTCGCCCTTTCCGGCGATGCCGATCGAAAGATGACCGCAGCGCGGAAAGATCCAGATATAGCCTTGGAAGCGCGGCAAAAACTCCAGCTCGATGCGTTCCTGGTCTCCAGGCACGTAATACCCCAGCGCGGTCATGGTATCGGAAGCGCGCAGCACGGTTCCCACGTCGCGCAGGGGATTGCGCGCGCCCATGGCCACGATGGCGAAATCGGCATCCGCCACACCGCCGCTGGTGCGAAGCTGCCAGCCCGACCCGTAGCGCGTCATTTCATGCACGCGGGCTTTTTCGATCTGCGCGCCGGCGCGTTCCGCGCGTTCCAGCAGCATGCGGTTCAGATCGAAGCGCGAGTAAATCACCAGCGGATCCGCCATTTTCAAGACAGCTTGACCCGCGCCCGCCGCGCCGAGCACGGTCTCCGTCACGAAGCGTTTGGGCGTGCTGTTTTCCACCAGGAAGGGATATTGATTGTAGGCTTTGTACGTGATCCCGCCGCCGCACGGCTTTTCCCAGGCCAGTTTTTCGTCGAACAGGACCACCCGGAGGCCGGCGGCGGCCAGTTGCTCGGCGGCAAACGCTCCCGCCGGACCGCCGCCTAAGATCGCGACACGCTTCATTTCTTCGTCTTATCCGTGGGCGGCAAATCTTGTGGCGAAGGCATAGCCCCGCCATGCGGACTCGGCATGCCCGGAGGCATGGCCCCGCCGCCGTGCGGATTGGCCGCGCCCGGAGGCATCCCTCCACCGCCATGCGCGCCGCCCACATCCTTGCGGCCCACCACCACCCACTTGCCGCTTCGCTGTTCCAACTGATAGGCCATCGACATGCCCGATCCCGCCGGACCGCCCTTGGGCGAGAAAGACACGGTGGCATCGGCACGGCTGCCGTTGAACTGGACGGAGGTCAACTCCACATCCATTCCCGAAACATTGATGCCGCGCCCGGCGACATAATCGATCACACCCTGGCGCACGGCCGTTTTATCCGTATTGCCGCGGTTACACGCAACAAGGCACAACGCCAGTATCGAGGCACTCAGAAATCGCACCTCTTGATTATAACCAGGGACGGAAAAGTAGGGGCCGGGGGGCGAGGGGCGTTGCCGGGGTCGGTAAGCTTCACCCGGTTGGCGGCGCTAGCGCGCGTAGGACGCCGGACCTGAGCAGCGGAAGATCATCGGCGACAGTGTTCCACACTGTTTCGACATCCACGCTGTCGTAGCGATGCCGGAGCCAATTGCCAATGCCGCGAATATTGCGCCATTGCAAGCCGGGGCACAAACGCTCTGCATCCTCTCCGAGACGCACCGCAGCCTCGCTGATGAGCAGAAGTTTGCGCTCCACGGCGGCAACCGTCTTTGGATCTTGCCGGAATGCCTCCAGATCCATGCCATGGACGAAATCGACTATCATGTCGATTCCGTTGAGGATGTCACGCAAGGAAAGGACCGGGTCTCTAAAAGGCAAGGACGGCCTCGCGGGAGGCTCTCGCAGCGACCGCCTCTTTGAGCCCCTTTGCCGATGAGAGATCGACGGGAACACCCAGCATGTCCGCGAGACGGTTTTCCATGGCGACCATATCCAGAAGGGACAGGCGCCGCCCGGGAGAGAACTCGGCGATTATATCCACGTCCGACACCCCGATTGTTGCCGTTCCCCGGGCGCAAGAGCCGTGCAGGAACAGGTGCTCGATGCCAGCAGCTTTCAGTTCGCTCTCATGCTCTCGCAGTTTGGCTATGATTGTGGACTTGTCCATGCCGCGATCCTGCTTCATATTCTCTCGCATCTCAATCGTTTGCGGTGGGGTCAATGGCTGAGATGAACGAGTTAGGATCGGCGAAGCCGAATCCCGATTACAGAAGCCCGCCTTCGCTCTCCCTCCCTCCCGGTTTATACTACCGCTATGCTCCGCTTCTTCCTTTCGTACCTCTGCCTGGCCTCTTTCGCGCTGGCCCAACCCTCTCATCTGCTGCTGCGGAATCCGGCCCTCAGCCGCACTACCATTGTGTTTTCCTTTGCGGGCGATCTCTGGTCCGTTCCGCGCGAGGGCGGGGAAGCCCATCGCCTCACTACCGGAACCGGAGTCGAAACCGATCCCGTATTCTCGCCCGATGGCTCCGAGATCGCCTTCACCGGCGAATATGACGGCAACGTGGACGTCTTCCTCATTCCCGCCTCGGGTGGTGTGCCGCGCCGCCTCACATGGCATCCCGACGCCGATAGGGCGGTCGGTTGGACGCCCGATGGCAAGCGCGTGGTGTTCTCTTCCCATCGCGCCAGCCCCACCGATGGCGACAGGCTCTTCACCGTGCCCGCGGAAGGCGGTTTCCCCGAGGAGATCCCTTTGCCGATCGCGGAATCCGGCTCCTTCTCCCCCGATGGCTCGCACCTGGCCTACGTGCCCACATTCCAATGGCAGTCCGCCTGGAAGCGATACCGCGGCGGGCAGACCAAGAAGATCTGGATCGCCGATCTCTCCAATTCGAGCGTGGTTCCCATCCCGCGCGACGGCTCCTCCGATTTCAACCCCATGTGGATCGGCGACAAAATCTACTTCCTCTCCGACCGCAACGGCGCCGTGACGCTGTTCTCTTACGACCTGCGCGGCAAACAAGTGAAGCAGTTGGTGGAGAACCACGGCCTCGATTTGAAGTCCGCCTCCGCCGGTCCGGGAGCCATTATTTACGATCAGTTCGGCTCGCTATTCCTCTACGATCTTAAGTCGGGGCAATCGAAACCTGTTCCGGTCCGGCTGGCCGGCGATTTCCCCGAGGTGCGCCCGCACTACGTCAACGTCGCCAAGCGGTTGCGCGCACCGGATATCTCGCCCACCGGGGCGCGCGCCGTGTTTGAAGCGCGCGGCGAAATCCTTACGGTTCCGGCGGAGAAAGGCGATGCGCGCAATCTGACGCGCACCACCGGCGTCATGGAACGCGGCCCCATCTGGTCGCCCGATGGCCAGAGCATCGCCTACTTCTCCGATGAAAGCGGCAACTACATGCTGCACGTTCGCGGGCAGGACGGCCTCGGCGAGGTGAAGAAGTTCTCGTTGGGCGATAAGCCGGCGTTCTATTACCAGGCGGCCTGGTCGCCCGACAGCAAGAAGGTCGCTTACATCGACAACCACAACCACGTCTTCTACATGGATCTGGAACAGAAGAAGCCCGTTCTGGTGGACACGGATTATTACGCCAACGGGGGCGGCATCATGCCCGTCTGGTCGCCGGATAGCAAGTGGCTGGCTTATGCCAAGACTCTCAAGAGCCACCTGGGCACGATCTTCGTCTATTCGCTCTCCGGCGCCAAGTCCACCCAGGTCACCGATGGCATGAGCGACGCCAACTCGCCGGTCTTCGACAAAGACGGCAAGTACCTCTACTTCCTCGCCAGCACCAATTCCGGCGTGTCCATGCAGCCCGATCTGGAGAGCTTCACCCGGCCCGTGACATATAACGTCTACCTGGCCGTTCTCAGCAAGGATGAGAAATCCCCGCTGGCGCCGGAAAGCGACGATGAGAAAAAGAAAGAAGACGTCAAGAAGGACGACAAGAAAGACGACACCAAGAAGGAGGACGCCAAGAAAGACGACAAAGACAAGCCCGCCGCGCCTCCCGACGTCAAAATCGATTTCGACAATATCGGCCAGCGCGTTCTCGCCATGCCTCTTGCCGCGCGCCGCTATGCCGGCCTGGCAATCGGCAAAGCCGGTTTCTTGTTCGCTCTCGAAATCAGCGCGCCCATGCCCGGCTCCGAGCAAACCGTCACCGTCCACCGCTACGATTTGAACAAACGAAAAGAGGACAACGCCGTTTCCGGTGTCAAGCAGTTTGCGGTTTCCTTTAACGGCGAGAAGATGCTGTATCAGAAGGACGATTCCTGGTACATCGCCAACGCCGGCGATGGCGGCGAAGAGAAGACGCTCAAGACCGCCGACCTCGAAGTGCGGGTCGATCCTACAGTCGAGTGGAAGCAGATGTATCGCGAAGCTTGGCGCATCGAACGCGATTTCTTCTACGACCCCAACTATCACGGCCTCGACCTCAACACCGCCGAAAAGCGCTACTCGGTCTATCTCGATGGTCTCGCCTCGCGCGAAGACCTCAACTATCTGTTCACGGAAATGCTCGGCAACATGACCGTGGGGCACATGTTCGTGGGCGGCGGCGACAGGCCCGAAGTGAAGCGGATTCCCACCGGCCTGCTCGGCGCGGACTACAAAATCGAGAACGGCCGCTACCGTTTCGCCCGTGTCTACAATGGCGAAAACTGGAATCCCGATTTGAAAGCCCCCCTCACTCAACCGGGCGTCAACGTGGTAGCCGGCGAATACCTATTGAGTGTGAATGGCCGCGATCTTACCTCCGCCGATGAGATCTACAGCTTTTTCGAAGCCACTGCCGGCAAGTCCACCGTCCTCAAAGTGGGTCCCGATCCCACCGGCGCCAACGCCAGGGATGTCGTGGCGATCCCGGTCCCCAGCGAAGCGCAACTGCGCCACCTCGCCTGGATCGAAGATAACCGCCGCAAGGTGGACCAGATGACCAACGGCCGCATCGCCTACATCCACATGCCCGATACGGCGTTCGGCGGTTACACCAGCTTTATGCGCTACTTCTTCGCGCAAGTCGGCAAGGAAGGCGCCATCATCGATGAGCGATTCAATCACGGCGGTTCGCTGGCCACCGACATCGTCGAGTACCTGCAACGCCGCCTGATGAGCGTGGCGTCAACCCGCGACGGCGCCGACTGGTATCAGCCGCAAGGCGCCATTTTCGGACCGAAGGTCATGATCATCAACGAGTATGCCGGTTCCGGCGGCGATGCCATGCCGTGGTACTTCCGGCGCGCCGGCGTGGGCAAACTTATCGGCAACCGCACCTGGGGCGGCCTGGTCGGCCTCACGGGCTATCCCGAGCTGATGGATGGCGGCGCGGTGATGGCTCCCAGTGCGGCCATCTGGAACCCCAACGGCACATTCGACGTGGAGAACCACGGCGTAGCGCCCGATATCGAAGTCGATCTCGACCCCGCCGCCATGCGCCAAGGACACGATCCGCAACTCGAGAAAGCAGTGCAGGTGGTGATGGAAGAGCTCGCCAAAAACCCGCCCGCGGAACCGAAGCATCCGGTGTGGCCGGTGTATAAGTAACGGCCGCTTGCGCAAGGCCGCGAAGTCCGCTCCCTCACGGGGTGCCCTCTGGGCCCGGCTCCGATCCGTTACTGAGCCGCAACCGTAAGGGAGCGGTCGAACCGGATTATGCGGTCACAGCACGAGGCGTCCCAATGGGCTCTAGACCGTCGCTTTCCCAAACCCGCTGCGGAGCGGCGTACAATGTGGATGGATGAATCTCGATGACTATAAGGTCGTCCTGTATCGGAATCAGCCTGACGGCTGGGTGGCGGAAATCTCCGCTATTCATGGGTGCTACGCGCTCATGCCGACGCGCGAAGAGGCCTTGGCCGAACTCGTCGAGCGTGTTTGAAATGATTGCCGTTGAATACGTTGAAAAGGGGCTATCGTCGCCGGCTGACAGCACCGCGATTGTGAATGCCTAGCGCCAGCGCCGCGGATTTCCGTCGCGCCGCTGCCCATCTAGGTTTCGAACAGCGCCGCAAGACAGGGAGTCATGAGCGCTGGATTCATCCGGACGGCCGTGCGGTCACTATTCCAATCCACGGCGGCGGTGAAATAGGCCCGCCGGGTGCTGTGGAGAAGCAACGAAGGCCGGCCAGCGATCAGCTATCAGATCCCACGCCCTCAGCCGATAGCGGATCCCCCGGTCAAACCCGCACATGAGTTGGGCGTGGGAAAGGGCGTATTGATATGGTCAAAGAGATGCTCCCAATACTTACGGCTGCTATCGGTGCCGGCGCACTGCTGGCGGGCTATTGGTACCAAAAAAGCGCCGAAAGAGATGCAGGGATACAAAAGACGAGACAGGAAATCTACTCTCGTCTGATCGGCAACGTCACGCAAAGAAATATGCTGCTGGGGCGCTTCGAACAGACCTCGCCTCAGTATCTGGCAGCCAAGCCCGAAGAACGAAGCCAACTGGAATCACAGTTTTCGTTGAAAGACGCCGAGCTAACAAAGAACGAGGGCGAGAGGACTGAGATCGTGGCGTCTTTATGTGTATTTGGGACAGATGATGCCATTAAAGCCTATGCAGAGTACGCCAAGAAGAACGCCGAGGGGGAAGGCGGTGACTTTCCCAAACTCGTTCTTGGCTTACGCCAGTCAGTATTCAAGACGACACACGTGACAGTGCCCGAGACGGGTATCGCGATTTGGCAAGATCCCCGGTACATCGAGAAGTCGCCGGCCGCGAGGTAGATGGGCGTTCCATTCCGATCAAACCCCGGATTATTCCATCCCTCCGGCGGCGCCGCTCAAAGGACTCTCGCCGCCGAGATACCGGGAAACGTGCTGAAGCCAGCTGGATTTGAGCAGTAACTACTTACTAACTTCCGCCGGCTTGGACTTCCACGGCACCTGTCCGTTCAAGCCCTCGTCCAGCGTAATGTCGTACTGGTCGAGCGTCTTGCCGAGCACTTGATTCAGACCCACGCGGGCTTGCGCGTACGCCGTAAGAGAATCGAGTTCCGATATCTGGGCGGCTACCACGGCGCGCTGATCGGCGATGATGTTGTTGAACGTCGAAGTTCCGTAGGTGAACTTCTCCTGCTCATAAGTAAGCAACTGCTGCTGGAGCTGGCGCGTGTTGACGGCCACCGTGTACCTCGACCTGGCCTGGCGGAGAGCGATCATCTGGTTCGAGACCGCCACCGCGATGTCATTGTTCTGTTTCTGTCCGGTGATTTGCGAGGCCTGCAACTGGAGTTGCTCAATCCCGTAATCGGCCTGCGCCTGGCGGTTGTGGATGGGCAAACTCTGCAGCGAGACTCCCGCATATTCCGTGGGAAAATCGCGCCGAAAGACCTGCCCCAGAGCCGTGCCATAGCCGCCCGTCGCGAATGCCGGCGCGGTCACACCGGATGAGGGCTGCGCCGTGCCGGCCGTGCCGCGGTTGTAGGTCCCGCCGTAGGCGATCAGAGTGGGCAGCAGGCCGTTGGTGGTTCCGATGGTATTGATCGCAGCGCTCTCGTCATTGAATTTCGAAACGGCCACGTCCGGCCTGTTCTTCATCGCCGTCGAGACCAGCTCCGCGAGCGGCGGAAGCTCATCCTGCGCCGGAACCTCGATCGTATCGGTCGGAACGACGGCCAGGTTTTCGACAGCCGGATCGAAACCCCGAAAGATCTGCTGCATCATCGAAGCCTGCTGCTGCATGACGCCGGCGTTGGCGAGAATCAAATCCTGCCGCCGGCTGGCGGCTTCGCCTTCCACCCGCGAGAGTTCGAAAGCCGGCAACGCTCCGGCGCCGATCTCCTTTTTGGTATCGCTCACGTCCCGCTCGGCGATTTCCACCGCCCGCCGCCGGATTTTCAACTCCTCGTTGGCCCGGTAGAGGCTCCAGTACAGGTTTTCCACGTTGGCCACCAGCCCCAGCAAACGGCCGCGAAAACTCTCTTTGGCGGCCAGGGCGCCGATCTGGGCAACCCGGATGTAGTGGTTATTGAATGCCAGGCCGAACCCCTGTAGCAACGGTTGTTGGAAGAAGGCCCGCAGGTAGGGAGCCTCGACCGGGTTGAGAATATCGTAGGGAGAGTTTTCGTGTTGATTGAATTCGTAATCGCGGATGTTCACCGAACCGCCGGTCGGCAAACCTTCCTGGATTTGCGTGGTGTAGACCCGGTTTGAGTCCACCAGCGCACTGGTGCCGGTCACGGACAGGTTGGTGAACGGAGTCGTAACGTGAGAAAAAGTGGTCGTATTGGTGAAGGTGGGGTCGAAATTCACCACTACCGGGCCGACTTGCTGCACAGTCGCACCACCGCTGCCCGTGCCGCCGACAGAGGAGACGTTGCCGGTCCCTCCGGTAAGGCCGCCGGCCTGCAAAGCGCCCAGCGCTCCCACTCCGGGGTCCGTGGCATTCACCTGCGGCGCCCCGGTGCTTCCCGCGAAGCGCAGCGGACCGCCCGCCCGGGCGCGGGTCACCGCCCAGTCGGCGGCCGGCACCTCGTAGCGGGCGATAGCCAGGTCGATGTTGTTTTCGATGGCCAGCGCGATCGCATCCCGCAGGCTCAAATACAAAATGCCGGACCGCACCAGCTCATACAGCCGCTGCGAATTGCCCGCATAGACCGGAGGAACGGTCGTTCCCTGGTACGAGCGATAGAGAAACGGCGCATGCGGTCTTTCGGGCACCGGCAGTTGCCCGTGGGCCGGAAATGCCAGGGCGTACAAAGCGATGGCCGCCAACGCGGGTCCGAGGTGGCGATAGGAAATCATGCGTTCCTCCTCATCTCTCGACTCCCGCGGCGGACTCCGGGATGACGGACATCCTCTCGACATGTCCCGATACCGCTTCTTCCATCTTGACGTGGTTGACGTCCAGGGTCTGGCCCAGGGCGAGGTCGAAATCGAGCCTGGCATGGATATACGCCGCCATGGCCTGCACCTCGGCGCTCTGGTCGTTCGCCAACTCCTGCTGCGCTTGAATTACGGTAGTGACGTCCGAGCCGGGGGCGCCATATTGAAACCTCTTCTGTTCGGCATCCAAACTTTGCTCGGAAAGCTTGCGCGTGTTCACGGCGGTCTCATAGCGCGCGCGCGCCTGCTGCAACCCGATCACGGCGTTCTTGACGTCCACCCGGACCTGGTTGAGGGTTCGCTGGAGCTGTAGTTGCTCCTGGCGGAGCTTGAGCTGGTCCATCGCGTAATCGGCTTGCGCGGCCCGGTTGCGCAGGGGAATGCTAATCGAGAATCCGACCGAATAGTTCGGAAAATTGCGCCGGAAGATTTGGGCGAGCAACGATCCCGCGCCGCCCACGAAGTAGAGGTCCGGCGGGCCGCAGCACCCGTTATATGTGGGATTCAGAACGCCCGCCAAGCCTTGGTTGTTCAAATCGGCGAAGACGTTCAAGTTCGGTATCAGGCTGTTCCTGGTGCCCTGGAGATTGAGTTGGCTGCTGGCAAGATTGATTCTCGATTGCTTCACCTCGGGCCGGTTTTCCACGGCTGCTTGAATCAGATCCTGAATGGGCCGCACTTCATCCGTGCGGGGCACTTCGATCCGGTCGAGCGGAACGATGTGTACGCGGTCCAATCGCGGGTCTTCCACGCCGGTCCGGCTGAGCGCGTTCTTGAGTACCGTCTCCTGCTGCGCCAGGTTGGTTTCCGAGATCAGCAGCGCTTCCTGGCTGGCGGAAACCTGGGCGGCGGTGCGGATCACCTCCACCGCGGGCAGCGCGCCCGCCTCGGTTCGCTTCTTGTTGTCCTCGTACAGCCTTTGCGCGGTCTCGAGGGCCTGCCGCTTGATGCGCACATCCTCGTTGAAGCTCACCAGGTCCCAGTAAACCGCCAGCACCGCCGAGATGGTGGTAATCAACTGCAGCTCCATGTTGAGGTTGGTGACCTTGATATTGTTTCTGGCCACCCGGATATTACGGTCGTTGACGGCCCGGCTCAGCCCCTGCAGCAGAGCCTGGTTGACCTGGAAATCGATATACCCCGATTCGGCCGGATTCAGAGTCGGAACGGGGCTGTTTAGCGACTGATGCCCGTAGTAGAATGTCCCCGCTATCGACGTGCCCGTAAGAAACTGCTGCGAGTACGAAGCCTGGTATCCCCAGTAATCGCTCACCAGGGCGTAGGTATCGTTCACCGAGAGGTTCGTCTCGGGCGTGGTGCTGTGCCCGATCTGCATGTAAAGCGAGATGTTGGGGTCGAGACTGGGCGGATTCGGTCCGTAGCCCGTAAGGAATGTGGCTGTAGCCAGATTGCCCCCCGCCAGACCGGTGGCGTTTCCGCTCACCCCAATGGGGCTGACGCTTACCGGGCCGGGTGCGATGGGCAGAATAATATCCTGCCGCAACAGGCCGCCGCCCTCGGCGCGTCTTAAGGCCTCGCGAGCCATAAACGGGCTGTACCGTTGAACCGCGATATCCAGATTGTTTTCGAGCGCCAGCGCAATCGTGTCCTGAACCGTGAGATAGAGATTGCCGCCGCGCATCAGGCTTTCCAACCGCGAGGAGTTGGTGAGCCGGGCCGGCGCGACAACCCTTTTTTCAAAATGGAAGGGCCGAAGCAAGGGCCCGATCACCGGCGGCGGCGCGGGGCTCGTGATGGATACTTCGGAGGACAGCCCGCCCGATTGCGCAAAGGCCGCCACGCTCAGGACGGCTGCCAGGATAACCGCTTTTTGAAAAAGACGCACCTCTGGGACTCCGGATAGCAATGTTCACCTCTTCGCTGCGGTGACGGTAGGGCAATTCAGTGTCCATGAAGCGCTTACGGCCGGATTTCTCCAGCGCATCGCATGCCCCACCGTTTCGGTTTGCGGCTTTTTCGCCAGAATCGATGGGCTGTCCGGTTCTGGGACTCGGCTGTTCGGCTTCAGAGCAAATGTCCTCTGCCACAAGTACTTGCCGGAACACATCCGATTCGCCTAACGTATGAGAATACAGATGCCTTTTTGCAGCCATTGCGGACGCCAGGTGGGCGGGGCGGATCAATTCTGCAATAGTTGCGGTGCGCGCCAACCGGTGAACGCGCCGGTGCCTCCGCTGCCACCCCTACGCGTGGCCGATCCGCTCTCGGGCATCTCGCCGCGCACGGCGTCGATCTTTTGCTACGTCCCCGGCATCGGTTGGATAGCCGCCATCATCTGGCTGGCGGCGGAGAAATTCCGTCACGACCGCGCTGTCCGGTTCCACGCTTTCCAGGGCCTTTATCTTTTCGTGGCTTGGCTGATGAACGATTGGGTGCTGCACCCGCTCTCGCACTTCGCCAGTCACTTGCCCATTTTCCAGGTGGTCCAGTTGGCGCTGCTGGGGATGTCGATCTTCATGATGATCAAGGCATCGCAAGACCAGCTCTTCGCCCTCCCGCTATTTGGGGAATTGGCGCAGAGGTCGATGACGGAAGATACGTAACCTTAGACTGTACTTCTCGCGGCCGCTCTTGTTATAATTATTCATCCGAACGAATAATTACCCAAAATGAAACATAAGATCGGCATCGTCGGCTTTCGGGGTTACAGCGGCGCCGAACTGGTTCGCCTTCTAGCCCATCATCCGGGCGTCGAGACGTTCCTCCTGGAACATCGCGACGAGCCCGCAACAGGCTCCGCAATCCGCCATCCCAGCGGTCCGGAGCACCTGGCTTGCGATCCGGAAATTATTAAAGCCGAAGGGCTTGCCCTGGTTTTCCTGGCCACGCCGGCGGAAGTCTCGATGGAGCTGACACCCGCTTTGTTAGCGGCTGGCGCCCGGGTCATCGACCTGAGCGGCGCATTCCGTCTGCGCACGGCGGAAAACTACCGCACCTGGTACAAAGAAGCCCATACGCAACCCGAACTCCTGGCCGAAGCGGTTTACGGCTTGCCTGAATTCTGCCGGCACGCGATCCCAGCCGCCCGGCTGGTCTCGAACCCCGGCTGCTACCCCACGGCGGCCAATCTCGCCATCCGGCCGCTGGTGGAAGCGGGGGTTATCGACCGCGCCGCGGGGATCGTTTGCGATGCCAAGTCGGGTGCCAGCGGCGCCGGGCGCAAACCCAGTCTCAAGACCAGTTTCTGCGAAGTCACGGACAATTTCTCGGCCTATTCCCTACTGAAACACCGGCACGTCCCGGAGGTCTTGCAAGTGTCGGGTATCGAGGAAGGCGAATTCAGCTTCACGGCGCACCTGCTGCCCATCGATCGCGGCATCCTCGAGACCATCTACTTCCGCACGTCGCGCGCGGCGAATACCGACGATTTAGTGGCCATCTATGAAAAGCGTTACGCCGGTGAACCGTTCCTGCGCCTCTACAATCCCGGGCACGTGCCGGACCTGCGCGGCGTCGCTCGCACCAATTTCTGCGATATCGGAGTGACGGTCGATTCCCGAACCGGCCGAGCGGTGGTGGTTAGCGCTATAGACAACCTGGTGAAGGGCGCCGCCGGACAGGCCATCCAGAATATGAACCTGATGCTCGGGTACCTGGAAACCGAGGCCCTGCCGTGAGCCGCCGCATACTGATCAAACTGGGTGGCACGCTGCTCGATGAGCCCGATTCCCGCAACCGGCTGGCGGCGCAAATCGCGGCTGCGCGCGGCGAAATCGTGGTGGTGCACGGCGGCGGCAAGCAGATGACCCGCTACCTTTCCGAACGGGGGATCGAAAGCCGCTTCGTCAACGGCCTGCGCGTCACCACCCCCGAAATCGTGGAAGGGCTCCTCAAGATTTTCGCCGGCAGCGTTAATCACGAACTGGTCGCCAGCCTCAACCGGGCCGGCGCCCGTGCCGTGGGTCTTTCGGGTATTGACGCTTTCCTGGCGGAAGCCGAGCAGATGGACCCGGCTCTGGGCGCGGTCGGCCGCGTGGTCCGCGCAAACCCGGCGTTACTCGAGTTACTGGCCGCCAATGGCTACCTGCCGGTGGTCGCGTGCGTCGCGGGCGACCGGCGGGGCAACATCTATAATGTAAACGCCGATCAAATGGCGGTAGCCTGCGCCATAGCCTTTCGCGCCGCGCAACTGGTTTTTCTCACCGACGTGGCGGGCGTGCTGGACGCCGGCGGGCAGGTGCGGCCAACGCTAACCGCCGCCGAGAGCGACGCCCTGATCGCTTCCGGCATCGCCACGGGCGGCATGCAAGCTAAGCTGCGTGCGGCCACCGCGGCGCTGGCGGGGGGTGTAGACGAAGTGCGGATCGCGCCGGGAGCGGCGCCCAGCGTTCTGGAACGGTTACTGGCGGGCGAATCGTTGGGAACGCGCATGATACCGAGCGAGGTGACGGCATGATCAGCGGCGTGTACGCGGACGCGTTTGTGGAGGCCCAGGCGGGAAGCGCCGCGCTCGGAGTGCGCAAGGCCGTCATGCGCGATATTCCGGCGATTCTGGATCTGATCAACGGTTATGCCGCCAAAGGCGTCATGCTCCCGCGCACGGAATTCGAGATGTCGGAGGCCATCCGCGATTTCACCGTGGTTTCAGCCGGACGCGATTTCCTGGGTTGCGGAGCGCTCCACTTTTACAGTCCCTCGCTGGGCGAGATCCGGTCGCTGGCGGTGGCCGAACACGCCAAAACTCACGGCGTGGGGCGCAAGCTGGTGGGAGCGCTGGTTACCGAGGCACAGCAGTATGAGCTCGACGCTGTGTTTGCCTTCACTTATGTGACGGAGTTCTTCCGCCGGGTGGGATTTCAGGAGGTGGAGCGGGGCGTGCTTCCGCTCAAGGCGTGGAAAGACTGCGTCCGCTGCCCGAAGTTTCAGGCCTGCGATGAAATTGCCGTGCTGCGCATTTTGCGTAGCACTCAATGGGCCGGCGCGGCACAAATAGGGGGACCACCCACACCCGACGAACAACTGATACAAATTCCAACACCCCTAATACTAGAGTGAATACTATCTGGCATACCCGCAAACTCGGGATTCCCCTGATACCCCGCAAAAGACCGCCGAAATAATCGACTGTTTTTCGACCCAAGAGTGTAGAATCTGACTTTAAGGACACAAAAGCCTTAAATCTGTATCGATCCTACTTCTTGTGAGGCGAGCATGAGAGCGCAAACTGTTGACGTGAAATCTTCAACTGGCCGGATCCTTTGCTGCACCGTTTTCCGCCCGGGTGGAAAGAAACTACTGGCTAAGGGACATGTAATCAGCGACGAAGACGTCCGGGTATTAGAGTCGGAAGGTATGGAGACCATTTGGGTCACCGAACTGGAAGACGGAGAGGTGGGCGAGGACGATGCGGTTTGCGCTGTCGCCAGCGAAATGGGCTGTGGCAGCTTCGAAATCCGTCTGGCCGCCGGTGGCCGCGCTAATCTCTTGGCTACTGAAAACTGCTGCGTCCTGGTGGACGATGAGTTGCTTAAGCAGATCAACTGCACCGCCAGCGTGGTAATTGCCACTTCGCTGAATTTCAGCTATGCGGTTGCCGGGCAACGTATCGCCACGGTGAAAAGTGCCCCATTTGCTGTTGCCAAGGAACAACTGGAAGCGGTGATTTCGATTCTGAAAGAACGCGGGCCGATCCTCCAGGCGCGACCGGTGCGAACTCCCACGGTGGGAGTCCTCTACACCGATCCCATCAGCGGCGAGCGCGCCCGCCAATTGTTCGAAAACATCATGCGCCAGAGGTTGGAGCGCTTCGGCGTCAACGCCAATTTCGTTCTGGCCTGCACGGAAGATGAGAATTCCGTGGCCCGCTGTCTGCAACACTTGTTACGTTCGAAGCCGTGCGTGATTTTGGTGGCTTCCACAACCGCCCCCGCCGGGCCGGAGGATGTAATCGGCCAGGCGATGATGAAGGTCGGCGGCCTGGTGGAGCGCTTCCTGGCTCCGGTCGAACCGGGGAATCTGCTCCTGCTGTCGTATAAGGATGAAGTGCCGATCATTTCCGCGCCGGGATGCTTCCGATCGGCCAAACCGAATGTTGTGGACTTGGTTTTACCGCCGCTGCTGGCCCGCTACCATGTGACGGGCTGGGAGATCGCCTGCCTCGGCCACGGCGGATTGTTGGCGTAAGTAAGCTCCTCCACCCCTATCGTCCGAACCTCCGAGCGGACTATAGGTGCTCCTCGCCGGGCGTCCTTTCTGGATGCCCGGTTTTTTTTGTAGCCTAAGACCGAATGCCCACCGACCGCCTGACGCCAATCGACCGCTGGGATGGCGCGCCGCCCGAGGACCGCTCGCGTGCGATCACGGTGGTCTCGGGCCTGCCTCGCACCGGTACATCCATGATGATGCAAATGCTGGCGGCGGCGGGCATCGAACCCTATACCGACTACCGGCGGCGGCCCGACCAGGACAATCCGCGCGGCTACTTCGAGCATGACCAGGCTATGGGGCTGCGCCGGGATGCTGCCTGGCTGCCGCTGGCGCGCGGCAAAGCCGTGAAAATAGTGGCGCCGCTGCTACCCTACTTGCCATCGGGAGAGCAGTATCGCATCGTCTTCATGCACCGCGATTTGCAGGACGTGCTCGCCTCCCAGCGCGTCATGCTCGAACGGCTTAACCGGGCCGCGGCGAATGTGCCGGATGCCGAACTGGGGCGTGCGTTCACGCTCCAATTATCCGCGGTACGCAACTGGCTGGAGCAGGCGGCCGGGGTGCAGGTCTTGACCTTCGCCTACGAAGAGGTCGTGGAAGATGCGCACGGCGCCGCTGCGCGTCTCGAGCTTTTTCTGGGGGAACCATTCAACCGGGCCGCGGCCGCCGCCGCCGTTGACGCCCGATTGCGACACCAGGGACACCGGTTTCATTAGGCTGTCATCGAAGGGCGCTACCATGAAGATCCCATGTCCCGGATTCTCAGACAACTTCTTTGCCTTCTTACCGTTCTGGGGTGTTTGATAGCCGCTCCGGCGGGTGCGCCGCGGAAGCCGAAGCTGGTTCTGGCCATCGTTATCGATCAGTTCCGCTACGATTACCTGCTCCGGTTTCGCGATGGCTACCATGCGGGGCTCGATCGTCTGCTCACCCAGGGAGCCGTGTTCACCGACGCTCACTATCCGCAGGCCGCAACCGTGACCGCGGTCGGGCACTCGACTTTCATGACCGGTGCAACGCCTTCCGCCAGCGGCATTATTGCCAACGAATGGTTCGATCGCGAGAGCGGCAAGTCCGTGACGAGCGTCAGCGATCCGGAAACTCTTTTGGTGGGCGGGCTGGGCGAACGTACCTCGGCTTCTCCCCGCGGAATGCTGGTCAGCACGGTGGGCGACGAGCTGAAAATGTCGGGATCCGATTCGCGGGTAATCAGCATTTCCATAAAAGACCGCAGCGCCGTTCTGCCCGGCGGGCATATGGCGGATGGGGCGTATTGGTACGAGCCGGATTTCAATGCCTGGGTGACCAGCACATACTACCGGGAGACATTGCCGGAGTGGGTGAACGAGATCAATCGCGAGAAACAGTACCGGCGCTATCTGGGAACGAATTGGCTGCCGCTCGACGCGAAGCCCGGCGCTCCGCCCTTCTGCACCATGGTGGCGGGCGGCGACATCCGCTATTGCGGAGCGCTCGAAGCTTCGCCGGCCGGAAACGAGATGATCGAGGAATTCGCGGAACGGGCGATCGATGGGGAGAACCTGGGCCGCCATGCGGGGACGGACATCCTGGCCGTCAGCTTCTCGTCGAACGACTATGTGGGCCACGCCGTGGGGCCCGACGATCCGGCGATCCGCGATATTTCGATCCGCACGGACATCCTGATCGGAAAATTGCTGGACAAGCTGGAAGAGCGCGCGGGTGTGGGCAATGTGCTGGTGGTCTTGACCGCCGATCATGGCGTGGCGCCGGTGCCCGAGGTCAACCAGGCCCGCAGGATGCCGGGCGGGCGGCTCTCCGAGGCACGGCTCACGCGGAGGATCAGGGACGCCCTGGCGAAGCAATTCGGCCCGGGCGATTGGCTGATGCCGGGCCCCATAGCCATGCCGTATCTGAACTTGAAACTGATCGATTCGCATACGCTCGACCGCGCGGAGGTGGAACGCGTGGCGGCCGACGCGGCGCGCGGCGAACCGCACATCGCGCGCGTTTATACCCGCGCCCAACTGCTCAAGGGCGAAGTCCAGCAGGACGCCATCAGCCGGGCGTTTTCGGTGGGTTTTTTCGCGCCGCGATCGGGCGATCTGTTCATCCTGCCCGAACCCTACTACCTGTTCGAGGCGACCGGAACCGGCCACGGCACCCCGTACGACTACGATAACCACGTCCCTGTGATCTTCCTCGGTCCGGGGATCAAGCCCGGAACCTATGCCGCGCGGATCGCGGCGACTGACATCGCGCCGACGCTGGCGGCGATCCTGGGAATCGAGACGCCGACGTCTTCCGTGGGCCGCGTACTTACGGAGATTCTGCTGTAACCCTGCAAAACTATCCGCGTAGTGCTACACTCAAACCGATTCGCGGAGTGGGCAAAGTGACTACGCAAGCGGCAAAACCTGATAAACCCTGGGCGCTGCGGCTGACACCGCCGTTCCCCAGCGTGGCCAATCGTCTTTTGGCACTGGTGGGGAAAGAAGATGCGTCGGCGAAGGAGATCGCCGGCCTGATCCAGATGGATCCGACCTTTACGGCGGAGTTGTTACGCGTCGCCAATTCGGCCTTGTTCCGGTTCACGCGGGAAGTGACCAGCGTGCCGCACGCGGTCTCGTTGTTGGGGCTCGAGCGGGTCAAGTCGGTGGCCACCGTAGTGGGCGTGAACTCGTGGGTGAGTACGGCTATCAAGGTTGGGGCGTTGCGGCGGATGTGGGTGCACAGCCTGGTGACGGCGATGTTGTGCGAAGAGGCCGCGCGCTCCATCGGGCTGGCCCCCGAAATGGGATACACCGCCGGATTGCTGCATAACCTTGGATCGCTGGGGTTGATGTCGGCTTATCCGGAAGCGTACAGCAGGATGCTCGACGTCTCCTCGCAATTCGGTTTCGGCCTTCTCGAGACCGAGCGGGATCTTTTCGAAATCGATCACTGCGCGGCCGGAGCGTATCTGGCGCGGGATTGGAATTTTCCGGAGGACCTGGTGACCGCCGCTCTGGAACATCACCACGACCCGGGCGAGGGCGAGCGGACGCTGCTCAACGTGGTACAGGTCGGCTGGCGGCTGGCGGACGTATTGGGATTCCAAGCTTTTCCGCCCGACCGCAATTGGCAATACGCCGACCTGCTGGGCTATCTTCCGCAACAGCAGAACGAGAGCTGGCTGGAGTTGGGGCAGGAAGAAGCCAAAGTGCGAATCCTGCTGCGGCTGCGGGATTTGAACGCGTAAGCGTAAGTTAGGAAATAACGGATGCAGACCGCTCCCTGACTGACGGTCGCGGCTTCCATGAGAGGGCCGTCCTGTGTCAAGCGTTTTTGTGTCGCACCTCCGGGAATCTTCTCGGGGCCGACCGACGGGAGGCGCTGGAACGCCGCGTTTCCCGAAGGCCCCCTTTCCC
>Ga0326728_10000567_pt1 | contig 143840 bp, 104 predicted proteins | sample MB3enrmetagenome_FD_207602 | JGI IMG/M metagenome (GOLD analysis project Ga0326728, IMG submission 207602) | Lab enriched peat soil microbial communities from McLean, Ithaca, NY, United States - MB31MN | ecosystem: Environmental > Terrestrial > Soil > Wetlands > Peat | place: USA: New York... | reverse complement strand
AAGTTACCGTCGAAGGACTGACGCCGATAACGCTCAATGCCACCGCCGGCGTCACCGTCACGCTCGCCGGTTGGACGACACCGCCGCATCCCGCATTGGATCGCACGGTCGTGGAGGCCGTAACCGGGCCGGTAGTGACCGTGAAGCTGGCGCTGGTTTGTCCCGCCGGGATTGTATACGGCGACTGCACCGGAAGCGCCGTCAAGCTGCTGCTGTCCACCAACACCTGCGCGCCGCCCGCCGGCGCCGGACCGCTCAAGGTGAACGTCAACGTCACTGTCCCACCCGAGGTTACCGTCGATGGAGCGATGGTGTACAAGCTCATGGTGACTGCCGAGACCGGCGGATTCACGGTCGCCGTGGCCGTCTGGCTGACGCCGCCATATCCCGCGGTCACCGCGGCTGTCACTGCGGTCGTCACCGTACCCGCCGTCACGCTGAAGCTGGCGCTGCTCTGTCCGGCGGCGATAGTGTACGACGACGGCACCGGAAACGCCGTGGCATTGCCGCTCGACAGGCTCACCGACGCACCGCCCGTTGGCGCCGCGCCGGTCAACGTCAGGGTCACCGTGGCCGTCTGCCCCGAAGTTACCGTTGTCGGGCTGATGCCGATTCCGCTGAACGCCACCGCGTTTGCCGCCGGCGTCACTGTCACACTCGCCAGTTGGACGACACCGCCGCATCCGGCGTCCGATCGCACGGTCGTGGAGGCCGTAACCGGGCCGGTAGTGACCGTGAAACTGGCGCTGGCTTGTCCCGCCGGGATTGTATACGGCGACTGCACCGGAAGCACCGTCAGGTTGCCGCTGCCCACCAGCACTTGCGCGCCGCCCGCCGGCGCCGGACCGCTCAAGGTGAACGTCAATGTCACTGTCCCACCCGAGGTTACCGTCGCAGGGCTGATAGTGTACGCACTCATGGTGACCGCCGGGGCTGGCGGATTCACAGTCACCGTGGCTGACTGGCTGGCGCCGCCATATCCCGCGGTCACCGCGGCCGTTACTGCCGCTGTCACCGTGCCCGCCGTCACGCTGAAACTGGCGCTGGTCTGCCCCGCGGGGATCGTGTACGACGACGGCACCGGGAACGCCGTGGCGTTGCCGCTCGACAGGCTCACCGATGCGCCGCCCGTTGGCGCCGCGCCGGTCAACGTCAGCGTCACCGTACCCGTCTGCCCCGAAGTTACCGTCGAAGGACTGACGCCGATAACGCTGAATGCCACCGCGCCGGCCGCCGGCGTCACTGTCACGCTCGCCAGTTGGACGACACCGCCGCATCCCGCATCCGATTGCACGGTTGTGGAGCTCGTGACCGGTCCGGTAGTGACCGTGAAGCTGGCGCTGGTTTGTCCCGCCGGGATTGTATACGGCGACTGCACCGGAAGCGCCGTGCGGTTCCCGCTGCCCACCAGCACTTGCGCGCCGCCCGCCGGCGCCGGACCGCTCAAGGTGAACGTCAATGTCACTGTCCCACCCGAGGTCACCGTCGATGGAGCGATGGTGTACAAGCTCATGGTGACTGTCGAGGCTGGCGGATTCACGGTCACTGCGGCCGACTGGCTGACACCGTTGTAACTGGCCTGAATCGTAACCCTGGTGGTTGCGGAGACCGTCCCTGCTGTCACGCTGAAGCTGGCGCTGGTCTGCCCCGCGGGAATCTGGTACGACGCCGGCACCGGAAACGCCGTGGCATTGCCGCTCGACAGGCTCACCGACGCGCCGGCGGTCGGCGCCGGCCCGGTCAGAGTAATCTCCACCGTCGCCGTCGCGCCGGTGGCCAGCGGGGTATTACCCAAAATGGCGATGCCAGCGGTTGGATCGAGGGTTTGAGCCGCCAGATGCGGAAGCCACAGAAACGCCACCAGCCAAGCGGCAACATACCGTATCTTGCATTGGTTCGAGGGTAGCGGGGAACCGTTTTTTGCCGAGAGGGTGGATGTCATGCCAGCCTTCTCGGCCAACATTGGCAGACTGTTACATGGGAGTTACCCTATTTTAAGTTCCGGCTTACGGTAGTTTCTTGACTACTATGTCGTAGTAAGGTAGCCGAGATTGCTTTTTCAGCAGACCAACCCATCCTTATCGCGAGCTCGATATATCCTATCTAACTTATCGACCACAAATGGCGGGCGATGCACCGCAGTTGCAGATCCGACCGGTCTATCAATGTCTTCGAACCGATCCGGCTTGACCCAGGCGAGCATGACGTATCGGTCAGCTCTGAAAACCTGCACGCGCGCCACGCCGGGGAAGCGGGTCGATGCATCGACGCGATCTTTTGGTGCCTGTTCTCCCAGCTATCCTAGTATGTTGGCCATCAAGACATACGTACTATCCGGAAAGCCGCGCCGCCCAGGCCTTGTATGGCGAGTGGTTCGGTGGTGTTTGGCCATAGCGTTCGGTGCATGGTTGCTGGCCGCCCTGAGCATCGTGGCCTTCCGCAACATCAATCCCCCATTTACGAGCCTCCAGATTCAGCGGCGGGTTCAGGCCTGGGTTCACCGGACACCGTATCGGAAAAGCTACTCATTTGTCGGGTTGGCCAAGATCTCGCCGGACATTCAGCACGCCGTGCTCGCCGCGGAGGACGCCAGGTTCTTTCAGCACCGTGGGTTCGACTGGCACGAGATTCAGATAGCCGCTGAAGACGATTTGGAGGGAGGCCGAAGACGTGGCGCCTCTACCATTACGCAGCAGCTCGTTAAGAACCTATTCTTCGGGACGGGTGGCTCTTTCTTCCGCAAAGGTGCTGAATTCACGCTGGTTCCGATTGCGGAGGCAGTTCTTGGCAAGCGGAGAATTCTGGAGCTATACCTGAACGAGGTGGAATGGGGGCCAGGCATCTACGGGGCGGAGGCGGCATCGCGGCACTACTACGCCAGCGCAGCGCGAAACGTTGGCCGCGAGCAGGCCGCACGCCTGGCTGCCATCCTGCCGGCACCGCTGAAGCGCCGGCCGGAGCGAATGAACCAGTACAGCGCCCTTATTCTCGAGCGAATGCGGCAAATGGGCTGGTGACGACCGGCCACCACGCAAGTTGCCATGTAGCGCCCGAGTTTTCGATATGATGCGAACATTGCCATGATTCGTTTATTGTCATTCGCGCTCGTCGCTTTCGCGATCGGCGCCGCACCCGCGGGCGCGCAGCCGCCCGAAGAAAAGCCGCTGCGCATCGCGATCGCCGGGCTGAACCACGGCCACGTTTCCGGGTTTCTACGGAGTGCGGAGCGCCGGACGGCCGATATCGTCATCGTCGGAGTTTGGGATCCCCATGCCGAACTGTTGGCGGAATACGCCAGATCGAACCACTTCGCCGGCGAACAACTCTATACCGATCTCAATAAGATGCTCGACAGGGCGATGCCTGAAGCCGTCGCCGCGTTCACCGATACTGCCTCGCATGCCATGGTCGTCGAGGCGTGCGCTGTGCGCCATATACCCGTGATGATGGAAAAGCCGCTGGCCGTGGACATGCAACAGGCGCGCGCCATCCGGCAGGCCTCGAAGCGCTACGACACGCCCGTCATGGTCAACTACGAGACCACGTGGTATCGCAGCCACGCGGAGATCTGGACGCTGTTGCACGAACAGAAGGCGGCGGGCGACATCCGCAAGATGGTGGCCATGGACGGCCACCAGGGCCCGCAGGAGATTCACGTGCAGCCGGAGTTCTTCGCCTGGCTGAGCGACCCTGTGAAGAACGGTGGCGGCGCCCTCTTCGATTTCGGCTGCTACGGCGCCAACCTGATGACCTGGATGATGGACAATCAGCGGCCGCTGAAGGTGACCGCGCTGACTCAGACCGACAAGCCCGGCATCTACGCCCGCGTCGATGACGAAGCTACGGTGGTGCTGGAATATCCCAAAGCGCAGGGCATCATTCAGGCGTCGTGGAACTGGCCGGTGGGCCGCAAGGATTTCGAAGTCTACGGCACCCAGGGCTATGCCATCGCCACCGGCGGCGACAACCTGCGGGTGCTCCTGGCGGGCGCGCGGGCCGAGGAGACGCGCACATTGCCGGAGTTGAAGCCGCGGGAAGCCGACTCCATTTCGTATCTGACCGGCGTCGCTCGCGGCAGGTTCAAGCCGTCCGGCCTCTCGTCGCTGGAGAACAACATGATCGTGATTGAAATCCTCGACGCCGCGCGCGAATCGGCGCGGACAGGGCGGACGATTACGCTTGGCCGGTGAGTGTCGCTGCGGCGGCCGTGCACTTGAGACTTGGCCATCGATTATAATTGGCGTCTGCCCCAACAGCGGACTTGGAGAATAAGAGAATGCGCACCTCGATGCATCATTTGCTTGCCGGGCTCATCATCGCGGGGCTCACGGGAGTGACGGCCGCACAGAACAAAGAGTTTGCCAACTGGCCGGCCGGAACATCGCCGCGGGAAGTCGGCAAGAAGCTCGTTCAGAACATGCTCCCGCGCTGGATTCCGACGAAGCCCGGGGTCCATTACGCCGAGGACTCCACGTGGTACGCCGCTCTGGAATTCGCGAAGGTGACCAACGATCAGGCATTGACTGACGCGCTGGTCAAGCGGTTCGACCCCTGGCGCACCGAGGAGGGACAGCAGAAGCTGATCTCCTGGGAACGCCACGTTGACCACAACATCTTCGGCATCGTGCCACTGGAGCTATACATCCGGACCAAGGATCCGCACTACCTCGAGCTCGGCAAGAAGCTGGCCGACCGCCAGTGGGAGAAGCCCACGCCGGAAGGGCTCTCCGACCAGACCCGCTTCTGGATCGACGACATGTACATGATCACGATCCTCCAGGTGGAGGCGTACCGCGCCACCGGCGACAAGGTTTACCTGGATCGCGCCGCTCTCGAAATGGTTGCCTACCTGGACAAGCTGCAGAGGCCCAACGGCCTGTTCTACCACGGCCCGGAGTTCCCCTTCTTCTGGGGCCGGGGCAACGGCTGGGTAGCGGGCGGCATGGCCGAACTGCTCAGCGAGTTGCCGAAGGACCATCCCAAGCGCGCCCGCATTCTGGAGGGCTACACCAAGATGATGGCATCCCTTCTGAAGTATCAGGATAGCGACGGCATCTGGCATCAATTGATCGACCACCCCGAATCCTACCAGGAGAGCTCCTCGACCGCCATGTTCGCCTTCGCCATGATCGCCGGAGTGAAGAACGGCTGGCTGAAGGACAAAGCTTATGCCAAAGCCGCGCGCAAGGGCTGGCTGGGCGTCAATAAGTTCATCGATCGGGACGGCAACGTGGAAAAAGTGTGCGTGGGTACCGGCCAGACCAACAGTCTGGACTTCTATCTGACGCGTCCGACCGAGAAGGGCAATCCGCACGGGCAGGCGCCGGTTTTATGGTGCGCTGTTGCGCTGCTGAAGAAATAGCTCGGGTGAGACCCCTTGTGCGTTGGACCATTTCGCGCCATTATTGCGGTTGTGTGTACGCTGGCGAGGTCCGGGCGCTTGATCCGGCGTCAAGAACGGGTGGCGGCGGGTCCATGCGGAACCGTCTGGTTCCTGCTGGTCGCGGTAGGTATGTGCGGGTGCGGGACGCTGGGCAAGCCGTCCGAGCCCCTGCGGACGGTCGCCGGGATCACGCGCCTCCGGGAAGGTGAACTCGACGCCGGCCAGCGCGTTGCGCTGCGGGGAGTGATCACTCTACTGGATCCCGGCTGGCACTTGTTGGCGATCGAGGACGAGAGCGGCGGCGTGCTCGTGGAGTGGCCTCCCCTGCCGGCGAATCTGCGAGTCGGCGATCGGGTCGAGGTGACGGGAGCGACGGCGGTCGACAACCACGTCCCGTCGGTCGTTGCGGCCTCCCTCCGGGTGGTTGGGATCGGGTCCTTGCCTCATCCGCAACCGGTTTCCGCAGACTCGCTTGCGTGCGGGTCTGACCTGTACCGGTTTGTCGAAGTCGAGATCAAACCTGAAGAGGGATCTCTCGGCGACGACGTTCACACGGCGCACTTCGCCCTGCGGCGGCCCTGTGGCCGGCTGGAGGTTATCGGCAGACTGTTCCGGCAGTACGCTCCGGCGAGTCTGGCTGGGCGGAGGCTCCGCGTGAGGGGTGTCCCCCTGGCGTTCTATTCCCCCGCGGGGGCGATCGATCACGTGCGCCTGATGTTCGACGACGAATCGGACGTGGACATATTGGAGCAGCCAGTCAAGGAGAGTTCGCTGACCGCGGCCCGACCCGGTGTCTTGCCGGAGATCAGATCGGTGAAGGCCACCAAAGAGCTATCCAACGCGGAGGCCGGCCGAGGTTACCCGGTGCGCGCGGAAGGCGTGGTCACTGCCCTTAATTCCCGGTTCGACGGCTACTTTCTTCAGGACGGCCTGACCGGCATCTTCGTTGTACTTTCCCGGACCCAGGGATCCATGCCGCGGTTCGGCCAGCGAGTGCGCCTATCCGGCGTGACCGAGAAAGGCGGATTCGCCCCGATCATCCGGCAGACCTCTCTGGAAGCGCTTGGCAGGGCTACATGGCCCGAGCCGGCGAAGATCGAGCCCGGCGACATCTTTCACGGTTGGGAGGAGAACCGTTGGGTGGAGTTGGAGGGCGTCGGCGCGGCGGTTATCACCGACGGCCGAACCCACCAACTGGAGTTGTTCGCAGGCCCGCGGCGCTTGCTGGTGTGGTTCTCGGAAGGGGATTCGCCGGACAGGCTGCAGCCGCTGATAAACGCCAGAGTTGCAGTGCGAGGCGTCTACAGTCCCCTCTACACGGTGGCCGGAGAGCTGTCGGGTTTTCGCATCTTCACCACCTCGCCGGAAATGGTGAAGGTCCTCGATCCGGCGGAGGCCGTCTGCGACTCGCGAACCATCGCGTCGCTTTCGCAGTTCGATGTGCGCGGGGCGCCGCAGCGCCGGTTCCGAACGGCGGGCGTAGTGACTTACCGTGACACGCGGGGGCGGCTGTATCTCCAGGACGGCGACGCCGCGCTGCGCGTCATAGGCAACGGGCCGGGGGATCCGCCACTCGGCACCTGGGCGACGGCGGAGGGGTTCCTCTCTCCGGATTCCGCGGCGCCGCAGATGGAACACGTCCGCTGGCTAAGCGCGGAGCCGGGATCGGCGATAGCGCCGGCGCACCATGTGGCCGAGTCACTGGTCTCGGGAGACCTCGACGGCCGATTGCTGGCCGTAGAGGGTTTTCTCGAGAGCAGGCGCACCGTGGCCGGGGAGCTGCAGCTCAGCCTGCTGGCCGGACGCTTGCGATTCGCAGCCACGATGGAAGCGCCTGGATCCAGCGGCGATTTTCCGCATTTGCGTCCGGGGGCGCTGCTGCGCCTGACGGGAGTGTGCGCCACGGTGCCATCAAGCAGTTTCGGTGGAACCCGCCTCGCGACGCTGGCACTGCGCGACGCCAATGACATCGCTGTCTTGCGGCGAGCCCCGTGGTGGGACCTGCGGCGCGCGGCATACGCCGCTTTTGCGGCATCCTTGTTGCTCATCGCTGCACTTGCCGTTGTGGTCCGGCTTCGACAGAACCTGGTGGCGCAGATGGCGCTGCGATCGAAGCTCGAAGAACAACTGCTACACTCCCAGAAACTGGAGAGTGTGGGCCGCCTGGCCGGCGGGGTGGCGCACGATTTCAACAACCTGCTGACGGTAATCAACGGCTACAGCGATCTGCTCTTGAACCGGATGAGACTGGGAAGCTCGGACAGGGCGAGCATGGAGCAGATCCACACCGCGGGACAGCGTGCCGCCGAACTCACGCAAAAGCTCCTGGCTTTCAGCCGGAAGCAGTTGGCGCAACCGAAGGCGCTGGATCTGAACGCCGTAGTGGCCGAGGCGGTGAAGATGTTTGGGCGGCTGATCGGCGAGGACATCGAATTGACCACGCGGCTCGATCCAGCAGCGGGACAGGTGATGGCCGACCCAGGCCAGTTGCACCAGGTGCTGATGAACCTGGCGGTGAACGCAAGGGACGCCATGCCTGGTGGTGGCAAGCTCATCATTGAAACAGGAAATGTGACAGTTAGCGCGGATCTGGCGGGCCAATATCATGAGTTAGTGCCAGGTTCTTACGTCTTTCTTGGTGTTACCGACACCGGGACTGGAATGAACGAAGAAGTCAAGATGCACTTATTCGAGCCATTTTTTACTACTAAAGCAAATAAGGGAACGGGGCTCGGATTGGCCATGGTTCACGGTATCGTGCGACAGGCCGGCGGATGGATCGGGGTGACGAGCGAGCCGGGCCGAGGCAGCAGCTTCCACATCTATCTGCCGCGACTCACGACGGCTGACGCGGTCCACCCCGTCACGAGCGCCCTCGGGCCCGCGCCGCGGGGCTTGGAGACCGTATTGGTGGTGGAGGATCAGGATGCAGTGCGTAAGTTTGCCAGCACCGTTCTGGAGAGTTGTGGCTATCACGTACTGCAGGCCTCCGAGGGTCACAGTGCCATTGCGCTGGCGAGAAGTTATCCGGAAACCATTCACGTGCTGTTGACTGACGTGGTTCTGCCGCTCATGAATGGGCGCGCCGTCGCGGATGAGATCCACAAGACGAGGCCGGAGATCAAGGTTCTGTACACTTCCGGCTATGCGAAAGAAACGATTGGCAGTCACGGAATGCTGGATGCCGGGTTGACTTACCTGCCAAAGCCGTTCAGCCCCGACCAACTGGCCGCCAAAGTTCGGGAAGTGCTGTCGGCGCGGAACCGCCCGGCGCGCATTCTTATTGCAGACGACGAAGCTGGAGTGCGCGGCTTTCTGCGGAGGGTATTGGAGGGGGCAGGCTACGAGGTGATTGAAGCGGCGGATGGAAAACAGGCGCTCAGAGAGTTGCAGGCGGGCAGTCTGGACCTGGTGATCATGGACCTGGTGATGCCGGGGCAAGGAGGAGCCGAGACCATCATGGCTCTGCGCAAAGAGGCGGCCGGCATCAGAATCATCGTCATGTCGGGTGCGTTCGAAGGCAAGTATTTGGAGGCAGCGCGGAATTTCGGCGCTCAGGCAGTATTGACGAAGCCGGTGAGCCCCGACATGCTCCTCGCCGAGGTTGCGGAGGCGCTGATGCCGCGGCCCTGAGCCGTGACTGCAGTGGCCCGCTTAGTCAGACAAGCAATCCCCGCCAGTCGAATGTCTTTTCTTCCTTCGGGTCTCAAACGGCCGAGACCAGCATGCCTCCGCGATCCGCCCTTCGAAAGATCTCGCTGATCTCAGTGGCCAGGGCGGCGAGTGCGAGAGCCTGCTCGCTGAATTGCCTGGCGCGGTTGGCGCCTTCCGCGGCGTTCGCTGTATTGGATCGGGTTCCTCGGGTCATCACATTCGTAGCCGTGGCCATCCGGGCAATGCCCTGCGTCTGCTCTTTCGAGCCGAGTTCGATGGATTGGACGCGTTCATCCAGTTTTCGTGTGCTTTCGGCGATGAGCCCGAGCTTCTGCGCCAACTCCTGGGTAGCGGAGACGCCTTGCTGGCCGGCGGACATCGACTTCTGAATCTTCCCCGACGTTTCCTGGGCCGCTTCGGCACAACGACGGGCCAGGTTGCGCACCTCGCCGGCGACAACAGCGAAACCCTGGCCCGCTTCGCCCGCGCGGGCTGCTTCCACCGCCGCGTTCAAGGCGAGAATGTTGGTCTGGAACGCGATTTCGTCGATGAGCTTGTTGATTTTGACGACGTCGGCACCGGCCAACTGGATTTGGCTCATGATTTCCGTCAGCGTTTGCACCTGTCGCGCACCTACCTCGGCGGAGCCGCGGGTATCGTTGGCAAGTTGCGCCAAAGCGCGCGAATTGTCAAGATTCCGTTGCGCCATGCCCTGCATTTCTTCAAGCGAGGCACTCACCTCCGAGACGGATGTCTCCTGCTGCTCGGTGTCCCGCGCCAGGCGCTCGCTGGTCTCCGACATTACGGTGGCCTCCGATGACATCGACTCCGAAACCTCACCGAGGCGGTGGACGATGCGATCGGTACGACGCGTGAGCCGGTGGGCCAGGAGAAAGCAGAGGACGCAGGTGGCGGCAAGCGCGACGAACCCGATGGCAAGCAGAATCCGTGCTTGGCTGGCGGCGACCCGATCGATGGACTCAACCGCTTCGTAAGCCTCTTTTTCCGGGACGCTGGCGGCAAGAACCCAATCCCACGGCCGAAAATACTTGAAACGCGCGATTTTGTTGAATACTTCCCGCTCCTTGGAATCTCGCCAAGAATATCGCTGGGACGCGATTTGATCGGGTCGCAGAGCAACGGCCTTGCGGGAGATTTCCTGGATGAAGAAATGGCCAGACTCGTCCCTGGAGTCCCAGATGTCCTCGCCTTCCCGCCTGCCGCCGCCGGAAATCACGTAGTGCCCTCGGGAGGCACCAGTAGCATTCAGCACGAAAACGTATCCGGTATGGCCGATGTGGACGTCCATGATGGCGCGCCGCAGCGGTTCAGTCGCCACTCGTTCCGGCACACCCACATAGAGCATTCCGATAATATTTCCGTTGGCGTCGCGCAAGGGCTCGTAGGCAGCCATGTACCAGGCGTTGACCACGAACGCTCGGCCAACGAAGGTATCGCCACGAAGAACCGCCGCAATCACCGGACTCGGCTGGCTGTCGGCTCCGGTCGCGGGGATAAATGTCCCGATCGCCCGATGCCCGTCGTCGCCGACCACGTTGGTAGCAACGCGCAGCATATCTCCGGCCGTGTTCATGCGCTGGAAGATTGTGCTGGTGGCTCCGGTTAGTTTCCGAACGCTATCCACCACCGGAACGGTTGTTTGCAGGTCGCGAACCTGACCGAGCCAGCGCCGGCCAATCAAGGCCTTTGGAAGAGGCACCCTCGAACTGACCTTTGTTAGCTGGTTTTGTGCTTCCCAGTTCACCACGACGCCGGGTTGCTGATGGAAATCACCGGCTTCCTTCAGCACGGCCGTCGCGGCGCGAAGGTTCTCGCCGACCGAGCGCTCGAGTGCGGCTCGCGCCGTTTCACAAAGGCTGTAGACGTTCTGGGTAATATGATCGAGGTCCGATTCGGCCAGACGGGCGCAGCCGCTCGATGCCGCTTCACGAAACTGCAAGTCCTGCCACCACACGGCGGCTCCGAACAGGAGCAGCGGACCACCTGTCAAGATCGTTCCGAGTATGAGGAGTTTCGTGCGGAAGCTCAGCTTCTTCGTGTCCACGCTAACCCGGCCTCCCATTGCGGTAATGTTCCCTTCAAGAACGAACACATTCGTCCATATCTCTCATCGGCCGAAGGATCGGAAGTTTAGAGGGGATTTTGCAGCCATCCGCATCGGGCACAGCTTAGAGTCAATTGGCGCTCATACCAAGGGTTCGGCAAGCAGGAGCGCCATTCGCGCACCGGGCCACCGTGTGCACTTCGGAATGCTGCGTCAGGGCTCCGGTTGGTCCCACGCAGCCAGCGCAATTCGAAGCACGGCGCAGCATAAACCCGGGTCCCCGAGAGTTCGCGGACACGGCGGCCCGGCGCATTTGCAGGTACTTCCGGTGCGAGCTACGGCTCCGTGGTTTCTTTTTCGACAATTGCGTGAGCCGGCGCCGCTGGAGGGCTCGGGATGACGAAATTGTCGATCAACACCAGTATTCCGAACGCGACGAAGCCCCACGCCGCGCGGCTGAGAATACCGATGCCGATCGAAATCGACATGAAAGCGATGATCCTTAATGCTCGAGTTCCGTTCATATGCGTTCTCTAAGCTGCTGAAGCTCCTGATGTCTCTCTTGCTGTATCTCTTGCGCCTCTGGCGAGCGCGGCGTCCAACGACTGCATTCCTTGTATCCCCAGGGGACTCACAATGCCGCCCGTCGATGTCCACCGATCCAGTTGCCGCGCCACCTCGGCGAACACAACCGGCAAGGCTCTGGCGACCTCGGACGACAACTGCGTTCCCAATCCGATGGCAGCAGGTTGGACTCCCACCAGGACAACCTGGCGGGGAGCCTGCCCGAGCAGGCGCAGATCGTCGAGCAGTCCAGGGATGCCGGACTGGTGCGCGTTCCGCGTATCGATCTTCTGTGGATCGGGACCGCTAAAATCCATACGGATGGTGGCGCCGGGCGCCAGGCCGGCATCCACGGCATCGACGATCAGCAGTTTCTCGCAACCGCAAACCTCGGCCAGCAAATCCGTCCCAACGGTCCCGCCATCGATAAGGCGCGCGATGGAGGCGACGCGCGGGTCCATCCGCAACATGCGGATTGCATGAATGCCGACTCCATCATCCGAGAGCAGCAGGTTGCCGACGCCGACGACAGCGATGGGCGGCGGCGCATCAAGGTCGGGGTAGGCGCGGGGCTCGTTAGCCAAATCAATCACTGCGGCCCTCCCGTATGGCATGAATTACAGGGCTGCTCCGCCCAGGCGTTGCCGATGTCGACCGGGTGTTCGAATGGCAACCCTTCCGGCCCCTTGGCGAATTGCAGGTTCCCCGCCTTGCCCTGCTGTAGGATCCTGTGACAGTCGTTGCAACCGGCGCGAATTACCTTCCCGTCCAGGCTCTTATGCTGGCCGTCATGACAGCGGAAACATCCCGGGAACTGAACATGGTTATCGTTCGTGTAATATGTGTCCCAGCGGACTTTCATCGACGGGAAGAAATACCGGTTGTAAGTTTGCTGTAAGTAAGCAACGGCGGCCCCGATTGCCTGCTGCTTACTCGTGTATATTTGCGGATAAGTCTTCCGATAATAGTCGCGGAGAGCGCTGTCGATTCCCTGCAGTGCCTGATGGTTGCCCGAGTAAGCCGCGGTGAGCGCCGCTACGCCCTGTTGCTTGATAAACGGCAGGGACGCGTCGATGCGGCCATCGGCCAGCGCCACGTCCATGCTGTGATCCGGCGATTGCAGAATGTGGCTCGGGCGATTGTGACAATCCACGCAGTCCATGGTTCGGACCTCTCCGGCCGGCGCGGCCGTCGACTGCCGCGGCTGCGAGGTATACACGTTCGCCTGGCCGGTTCTGGGGTCCACCGCTCGAACCCAGGTGATGTTCTGCCTCTCCCCGTCGGCGGCGACATACTCCACCTTGCTGGCCACGTGCCAGTGAATTCCCATTTGCGACTGGCCCGAGGGCGCGCCCCCGCCCACCAACACCAATAAGTCGATCTCAAAACGCGTGTTTGGCTCATCGGACAGGAAGTGCACCTGCCGCCACAGCTTGGATCCGAAGAAATGCGCCGGCCAATGACACCTCTCGCAATTGCCGCGTACCGGGCGCAAAGACATCACGGGCACGGGAATCGGGCGCGGGTATTTATCCTGTATGGTCTCCACCAGTTCTTCCACGCCGCGAATCTTCGATTCGATATAGCCGGTTGCGCCGGGCCCGACATGACATTGAGCGCAATCCACGCGCGCATGGGGTGACAACTGGTAGGTGGTATACTCCGGCGTCATGGAATGGCAAACGGCACCGCAAAACGGCACGGCGTCGGTGTAGAGATAGGCCTGATAACCGCCATAGATCGCAGGGACGGATAGAAGCGCGGCTCCTATGGCGACAACCAGGAGAGCCTTTCTCTCCCGGGCCACATTGAGGTCCCACTTGGGGTAGCGCGCGAAGGATAGCGGTTTGTACTTCCGCCACCGGATCCACTGAACGTACATGCCGATCAAGACCACGATGACGCCGGCGATTACCAATAACGGCGGACCGAAAAAGATCACCAGGTCGCCGTAAGGCTGCGCCAGTGCGCCGCCCCCAACAGTGTGATAGGCGGTCAGTACGACGAATACCAGCAGACCTACGGCGGCGACGCCGGTTCCGGCAAAGCTGATCCAGTTGCGGTAAAGCGCCACCGGGCCCGGTCCGGGACGGGGAGTGATCGGCCGTTTCTCGCCGGGCGCGGCGGGCGGCAGCAACTGATGGCGTTTGACGAAGCGCCGCGCTTCCGGAATCGCCGCGACCTCATGACGCAGTTCGCCGGCGGGCACGAACTTCCAGCCCGAGAAAATGCTGTCCAGCAATCCGTTTTCTTCCTCGATCGAGACAAGAACCGAAAGATAGACGTGGAAGATCACGAACGCGAAGAACACGAACATCAGAAAGAAGTGAATCTCGCGCAGGTACTGAGGATCGATGAGCTGCGGCAGCCAGCCGATGAATTGGGTGAGGACGGGGTTGCCCACTACCCGGCTGTAGAGAGCCAAACCGGTTAGGATCTCGACCAGGAACAGCAGGTAGACGATGAAGTAAGTCAACGCAGCCAGGGGATTATGACCTACCCGATGGCTGGGCTCGAACCGGAGGAACGAGTAAAACTCGAGCATCGAACCCATGCCGCGCCATTGCTCGCGGTGAATAGGGATGTACGCCGACCACCTCGCCCAAAAATTGCCCTTGAACGACCAATACACGCGAAACGCAAATGCTCCAATCAGCACGAATCCCGAAACCACGTGGATGAATCGCGCCGTGGCCATGAGGAAAGGCGCCTGCCCGGAAGGGAGCAGAAACGGGCGGTGCATGAACAGGCCGGTGGAAGCGAGCGATACGAACGCAAAGAAAATCAGCCAGTGCGCAATGCGCACCGGCAGCTCCCAAACATAAGTTCGGACCAGCTCCGTCTCGGGACGGCCCGCCAACGCGGATTTGGGAGAAGCAGTTCTCGGCACCGCAGCCTCCTACGTCGCCTCAACCGGCTGCCATCGGCGTCCCTGTGCATCCACGACTTGCACCGCGCACGCCAGGCAGGGGTCGAAAGAGTGAATGGTGCGAAGCAGTTCGAGCGGCTTGTCCGGGTCCGCAATGGGATGCTTGATCAGCGCGGCCTCGTACGGGCCGTGTTGCCCCATGGCATCGCGCGGACCGCCGTTCCACGTGGTGGGTGCGATCACCTGGTAATTGCGAATGGCGCCATTCTCGATCTCGACCCAGTGGCCTAACGAGCCGCGCGGCGCTTCGTGTTGCCCGAAGCCGCGGCACGAGTTCGGCCACGAATCGGGATCCCAGCGCGTGCCGTTGTGCATGGCGAGTTCCTTCCGGCCAAGATTATCTTCCAACGCATGCAGCCAGTCGGGCAGCTTGTCCGCCACCAGTTGCGCCTCCAAGGCGCGTGCGGCGATCCGCCCCAAGGTTGAGAACAGCACGGTGGCAGGTTGCTTGATTTGGGCCAGCACGGAATCGATCAGCCTTTTGGCGGGCTGCTTGCCGGCCGCATAGGCGACCACGAAACGCGCCAGAGGCCCGAGTTCCATTACCTCGTTTTCATAGCGCGGAGCTTTTAGCCAGGAATACTTCTGGTCGACATGCAGGTAGTCGTAGGGTGGCGCGGGACCTGTATAGGTGGGCCTGGTCTCGCCTTCAAATGGGTGCTTGGCCGGCTTATTGTCTCCGTATTCATACCAGGAGCGCGCCACGTACTCGGTGACCTTTTCCGGCGAAAACGGCTGCGCCGCCGAGATGTCGCGTTTTCGAACCACACCGGCGGGGAAGAAGAACGTCGAGGGGTCGTGAATGCTCTTCTCCGGATAGTCGCCGTACGAGAGAAAGTTGCCGACGCCCTCGCCGCGTGTAAACCAGTCGGGGTAAAAACCGGCGACGGCGAGCACATCGGGCACGTAGACCTGGCGCACGAATTGCCGCCCCATCTCAATCAGTGTGCGAAGCAGTTGCAGACGTTCCGGATTGAGGGGAGCTTGCGGCGAATCGGGATCCATGGCGGTCGACATTCCGCCCACGAGAAAGGTTTGCAAGTGCGGATTCTTGCCGCCCAGCACGGCGTGCATCCGGATGTAGTCACGCTGAAATTCCAGCGCATCGAGATAGTGGGAAACCGCCAGCAGGTTTACTTCGGGCGGCAGACGGTAGGCCGGATGTCCCCAATAGCCGTTGGCGAACACACTCAACTGGCCACTATCCACCAGAGTCCGCACAGTCGATTGCACGGACCTGAAATGGTTCGCTCCGGACTTGGCCCAGTCGGATAACGAGCCGGCAATCTGCGCCGTTTTCGCCGGATCGGCCTTAAGGGCGCTGGCGACATCGACCCAGTCGAGCGCCTGCAAATGATAGAAGTGCACGACGTGGTCTTGCACCAGTTGCGCGCCGGCGATGAGGTTGCGCACCAGGCGAGCGTTATCGGGCACTTCGATTTCGAGCGCGTCCTCCACGGCTCGCACGGAGGCAAGGGCATGCACGACGGTGCAGACGGAACAGATCCGCTGCAGCCAGTACCACGCCTCGCGCGGGTCGCGGTTGCGAACCACCAGCTCCAGGCCGCGGAACATGGTGCCGGAGCTCCAGGCATCGGAGATCAGGCCGCCGTCCACCTGGGCCTCGATCCGAAGATGCCCTTCAATTCGCGTCAGCGGATCAACGACAATACGCGCCATGTTTGCACTCCCGGTTTCCGGCAGGTTGGATGCTCATAACACCTCCTCCGCAGTCACGATTTCTCGGGCGGACCTTCGCGCTCCACCAGAGCGCTGCCGCGGCCGATCTCGGTCGGGCCGCCTCTTGGCACCTCACCTCGCGGGCGCATCTGCGCACGCGCCACGCTGGCGATTCCGTGCAACGCCAGACCGGTGGCCACGCCGGCCGTCAACCAGCCGCCGATCTTCCCCGCCGTAACATCCACACCGAAACCCGGAACGCCCGGCAGGCGCCGATAAAGCGGAAGCGCCGTATCCCAGAAGCGGTACGACGCGCAGGCGGCGCAGCCGTGCCCGGATTCGACGGGCCAACTGGTTCCGTCGTTCCACCGGACCACCGGGCAGTTGAAGGTTCCTTGCGGCCCTTTGCATCCCATTTTGTACAGGCAGTACCCGCGCCGCGCGCCATCGTCGTCCCAGCGTTCCACAAAACGGCCGGCATCGTAATTGGCGCGTCTCTCGCACTGGTCGTGAATAATGTGCCCGTACGCAAACAAAGGGCGCTTGTGGGCGTCCAACGCGGGCATCCGGCCGTAGGTCAGCCAATACACGAGCAGCGCCGCCGTGTTGGCGGGGTTGTGGGGGCAGCCGCCCATGTTTACCAGATTCAAATTCGGGATGGCTTCCCCGATGCTGATCGCGCCGGTCGGGTTCGGAGCCGACCGCTGCGGGCCGCCATCGAACGCACAGGAGCCTACCGCGATCACCGCCGCGGCATTCCCGCAAACCTGGGTGGCGATATCCAAAGCTGAGCGGCCGCCGATGGTGCAGTATCCGGGGTTGCCGGTGGGAATCGAGCCTTCCACGATCGCCAGGTATTTGCCCGGCTCCTCATGCACTACGCGATCCAGCACGCTAGTGGCCTGTTTGCCGGCCGCCGCCATGATGGTTTCGTGATATTCCCAGGAGAAAAACGAGAGCACCAGTTCCGTGATCGACGGATGACTCGAGCGCAATATCGACTCGGAGTTGCCTGCGCAATCCTGAAGCTCCAGCCACACCAGGACCGGCCGGCGTTTCTTCTCCAGGGTTGCCGCAACCTCCGCTGCCGCACTCAAGGGCAAACCTAAGACCGCTGCTATCGACCCGCAGAACTTCAGGAATTTCCTTCGTGGGATTCCATAGCATCGCAGGGCGTCCGCGATGCTCGATTCGCGATCACGCATGACGTTTCTCCGATCGCAGCCTGACGGCCGGCGGCCGACAGGATTTCCAGGGAAACCAAGGGGAAGAACGCGGATACTTCTGTGCCTCGCGCCCGATAACGTTAGATTATGGGCCGGCCAGAATCGGGAGTCAAGACAAAACAGATACGCACATCTTATTGGGCGAATCCGGGCAGGGAGAATGTGCCGAGGAAAAAGGGCGCGGGCAACCATAGAATCAACAACATAGCCGGAGAAGGCCCGTTCGAATCCCACAGACCGGTTTGAGCGGGTAAGCTAGGCTGTGTGCGCACTGGAGCGCGCGACAGTTGGAGCACTAACATGAAAGTCATTGCTGATTTGTGTGTAATCCCGATGGGCGTCGGAGTTTCCGTTTCCAGGCAGGTGGCGACTTGCGAGCGGGTTCTAACCGAGGCCGGTCTAAAAACGAAACTTCACGCCTACGGTACCAACATCGAAGGCGACTGGGATACCGTCTTCGCAGCCGTTAAGCGCTGCCACGAAATCCTTCACAGCTCGGGCGTACCGCGTATTTCAACAACGATGCACTTCGGGACTAGGACAGACAGAGACCAGAGTTTGGAGGAGAAGATCCATAGTGTGGAGGAGAAGCTAATGGGTTGATTCTGCCCTCGGCGTGCCCAGCATTCTTCGCCTGCGTCAATTCAGTACTAGTTCCAACCGAACTTCGGCTTTTCTTGTATGACGCCGCAGGTCGTATCACAATGTACCTCAATGCCAAATTGCCTCACCAGAACCTGCCCAGTACTTTTCAAGGGTTTGAATTATTGATTTCACGTCTGTAACACCCTAATATGTGTGACATCCCGCTCGTAATACATCGAGCGGAAAAAGATCCCGGAAACCGGGACCTGTGGGGCGGTAGCGTGTCCGATCTGAAAAACTGCGCTCGTACTCCAACACCGTGGTACGCCCTCCGCGTGCAGTCCAGAGTGGAGAAGGTCGCCTCTGCCACCTTGCGCGGCAAGGGATACGAGGAATTCCTGCCGCTCTATGATGAGCGGCGCTGCTGGTCCGACCGCGTCAAATCGCTCGCGCGGCCCCTCTTCCCCGGATATTTGTTCTGCCGGCTTGACCCAAGTAATCGGCTACCCGTCTTGACTACTCCCGGAGTCATGGGGATCGTCTCCGCTGGCAGGATTCCCATTCCGGTGCCAGAGGAAGAGATCGAGGCGGTTCGAAGGGTCCTCGATTCCGGACTCGGCGCGCAGCCCTGGCCCTTTCTAAGAGCCGGCTCCAGAGTCTACATTGAGCGCGGCCCGCTCATCGGCCTCGAAGGCATCGTTACTAACGCTGATAAGGTCGACCGTCTTGTGGTTTCTGTCTCATTGCTCCAGCGCTCCGTCGCCGTCGAACTTAATCGCGACTGGGCCCGCACGATTTCGAACCCTCTGGGCTCGGCGAATTGCGAGAAGTGGCGGTCTCGGAAACAAGCGCAAAGAGCCGCGGTGCCCTTTGGCGACAGCGAAGTATCGAGGTTGGAAGTAACCGCGAACTGATTGTCCAACCTGATGTTGGTCCATACGTGCGGCAATCCGCCGGCGCGTCCCATTAGAGAAAGGCGATAGATGTCGGATTCCAATTCCAAGAAAAGGATGATCAGTCTCCGGCTGTCGGAGGCTGAGTACAAGGCGCTGAAGACGCACTACTCCGCGTATGGGGCGCGTAACGTCTCCGATCTTGCCCGTCTGGCCCTGCAGCACATCATGCAGGAATCACCCAATGTTCAAGGGAGTTTCCTGGACAGACTCGCGGCGCATGACCAACGGCTCGAGCGGGTGGAGTCCCAGTTGATGCTGCTGCTGGGGAGAGATAAGGCAGTGTCATGAAAATGTTTCAGATGATCTCGAGGATTCTGGGCACGGTCTGCCTTGCGTTCCTGCCATGCGCATTTGGCCAGCCGGCTCCTGCTCAGTCGGCTCCGGCTCCTTCCGGCCCCTCGGCCGGCTATCTGCTCGGTCCGGACGATCAGATTCTGATCCGGGTGCTCGATGGCTTCGATGGTTCCGACAAACCTGTGCTGATCGGCACGAACGGCAGTATCACACTTCCGCTGATCGGGCGCGTTGTGGCTGCAGGCCTCACCGTACAAGAACTGGAAGCGAGATTGACCGTCCTGCTCAAAACGTACATACAGGATCCCCAGGTTTCCGTCACGGTCGTCGAGTTTCGCAGCCAACCGGTTTCTGTCCTGGGTGCCGTAGCCGCCCCCGGGACTTTTCAAGTTCGCGGGCGCAAAACTCTTTACGAGGTACTCTCCATGGCGGGCGGACCTCGAGATACCGCTGGCTCCAGCGTCAGCATCATCCGGCGGCGCGAGTACGGTCCGATTCCCCTTCCCGACGCAGTTCCCGATCCCACCGGCCGTTTCTTTACCGCTGAGATCCAAGTGCAGGAAATTCTGGCAGGCAAGAACCCTGCCGCGGACATCGAAATTCGCCCCTACGACGTCATTTCAGTCTCGCAGGGGAACGCTCGACAGATCTATGTAGTCGGTGACGTGCAGCACGCCGGCGCCTTCGCGCTGGGACCTCAGAAGAATATTTCCGTGCTGGCGGCCGTGGCCCTTGCCGGAGGTCTGGGCCGCACTGCAAATCCTCAAAAGGCCAAAATCTTCCGGCCAGTCGAGGACGAGCCGAGACACCAGGAAATCAGTGTCAACATCAAACTTATCCTCGCCGGCAAGGCCGAGGATATCAGACTCCGTCCCGAGGATGTCCTCGTGGTTCCCACGAGCAGCCGAAAGACCTTCACTACTTACGTTGTTCCAGCCACAATTGCGTCCGCCGTGGCGGCGGCTATTTATGCCGGAACCCATTACTAAGCGTACTGCCATATCCAACCTACCGCTTTCGAGCGACTCCCGCGCGAGCCTTCAGGCACGTGTGAATCGTCTGCTGACTGTTTCCCAGTCCAACCTCACCGGGCGGCGACTACGGCGCACGATTACTCCCCGGGTCATAGTTGAGGACGCCGGCCCCAGCCCCCTGCTGGAGTACTGGTGTGTTTTGCGCCGCCGCAAAGGGTCCCTCTTTTTGATTGCCTTCGCGTGTCTGCTCTGCTCTCTCGTCTGGACGTTCCAGCAAACGCCCGTGTACCAGGCGCGCACCGTGCTCGAGATCCAAAATTTGAACGAGAATTTCCTCAACATGCGCGACGTCAGCCCCACCGCCAGCCAAGGTGCCGTGGATGCCGCGGAAACCGATCTCCAGACGCAGGTCAATATTCTTCAGAGCCAGAGTGTCCTCCGCTCCGTCATATCTAAGCCCGACCTTGCAGCCCGTCTCTCTGCCAGCGACTCAACCGGAGTTTTTGCGCGTTGGAGCAAACTCCTACATTCCGCCCAGACGCAGGCCGCCCTCAGTGAGGACGCTCTTTTGCGTCAGCTCACGAACAACCTTCATGTGGTTCCGCGTGCCGACACGCGTCTGGTCGACGTTCTCTATGAGTCGACTGATCCTAACCTCGCCGCCGATGTAGCCAATGCTCTGACAGCCGAGTATGGCCGCCAGAATCTCCAGTCACGCTGGCAAGCGGCGGAGAAAACCGGGGAGTGGCTCACTCAACAAATGGAAGAGATCCGCACCAAGCTCGAAAGATCCGAAAGGCAGCTCCAAGCATATGCCAACTCCGCGGGTCTGATCTTCACAGACGAGAAAGACAACATCGCCGAGGCGAAACTTCGCCAGCTCCAGGACGAGCTTTCGAAGGCGCAGGCGGAACGAGTGGCATCCCAGTCGAGATACGAACTGGCTTCCACGGCCTCCGCCGAATCGGTGCCCGAAGTTCTCGATGACAGCACGCTGAAGGAATACCGGGTGAAGCTGACCGATCTCCGTCGGCAACTCGCCGAGCTCACCGCCTCGCTTACCGCGGCCCACCCCTCGGTAAAGAGAGTGACGGCCCAGGTTGCGGCGCTTGAGGCCGCCCAGGAAAAGGCGCGTGGCGACGTGATCCGGCGCATCCAGAATGAGTTCCAATCCGCCCAGCGCCGGGAGACGCTCCTCACCAGAGGCTACAATGCCCAGGCCCGCCTGGTCACCGAGCAATCCGCCACAGTTGCGCATTACAACATCCTCAAGCGTGAGGTCGATAACAACCGGCAGCTCTACGCTTCCATGCTCCAGCATGTCAAAGAGGCGGCCATCGCATCCACGCTCCACGCCAGCAACGTGCGGATCATCGACACTGCCACGCCGCCAAGGAAGCCCTACAAACCGAGCTTGCCGCTCAACACTGCCGTAGGTCTTCTCGCCGGCTGCTTATTGGGAGTCGGTTTCGTTCTTGTCCGTGAGCGCACCGATCGCAGCATCCAGGCGCCCGGCGAGGTTTCCCTCCACCTGGACCTGCCGGAACTAGGCGTGATTCCTTCGGTCAACGCGGAACGGCACCGGGCGTTCGCCTACCACGCCGGCACCAGGATGATTGCCGAAAGCTGGAGAGGTTCCGACACCCCGCAGAAGACACCAGTCGAGTTGATCACCTGGCACAAGAGACCGTCGGTTATCGCGGAAGCTTTCCATTCCACGGTTACGTCGATTCTGTACGCTGGAGAAAAAAGCAACCGTCCGCGCGTGATCGCGGTTACGAGCGCCAATCCGCAAGAAGGAAAGACGACGGTAGCCAGCAATCTCGCCCTGGCTTTTGCCGAGATCGGACGCCGCGTTTTGCTGATTGACGGCGATCTGCACCGCCCGCGGCTCCACGAAGTGTTCGGAGTGCCTAATGGCCTGGGCCTGACCGACGTGCTCGAAAAGAGGGAGACACACGAACGCTGCGATACAGCAGTCGTGGCAACCGGGTACCCGAATCTGTTTTTACTGACGGCCGGGTCAGTCCCTTCCAGTGTTTCCAGCCTGTTGCACTCGCCTCAGACCACGGATTTTCTGAAGCTCGTGCGCCAGGAGTTTGACATGGTCCTCATTGACACGCCCCCGATGCTCCAGATCCCGGATGCCCGAGTGCTGGGACAACTGGCGGATGGCGCGATTCTAGTGGTGCGCTCGGCCCGCACGACGAAAGAAGACGCCACCTCGGCCGGTCAGCGGCTCGCCGCAGACGGCACGCGCGTGCTGGGGACGATTCTGAACGAATGGGATCCGCGGAACTCGAGTCACCCGGGGTACGAATACGGGTACCGGCAATATGGGAGCCCGCAGGCAGGTCGATCCTGATGTACGGCCTGCTCGCTTCTGCAATTTCCACGCGCGCTTCAATTCGATGACAGCCTCATCCGCCAACTCGTGGCAACTGAAACAACTCGAGACTCTTTCGCCCGCGGAGAGGTCCCGAGAGCGCTACCGCCGCATTGTGCTCGGCGCCGGCAGCGCGGTTGTTGCCAAATTCCTGGTGGCAGCCTGCGCGCTGGTTACGATCCCGTTAACGCTTCACTATCTCGGGCCCGAACGCTACGGCGTCCTAATGGTCATTACTTCCTTGCCGCTGATGTTCCGCTTCGCCGACTTTGGGCTCGGCGCCGGCGTCACCATCGTAGTCGCCGAGGCATCCGCGTCACGAGAGTCCGATGCCGAGAGACGCTACGTTTCCACCGCCTTCTTTGTCCTCTCTTCGATTGCGGTGGCTTTTATGCTGGTGCTGGCGTTCTCGTATCGCACCGTGGACTGGGCCGGATTCGTCAAGGTTTCATCACAGGGCTCGCAGGAAGTCGGGCCCGCATTTGCGGTCCTTTTCGCATGCATCCTGATCGGCCTTCCGACCGGAGTGGTGTCGCGTGTTCAGACCGGTCAACAACTCACCGTGGTATCCAACGCGTGGAACTCGGTCGCCACGGTAGCCGGCAGCATCGCCCTGGTAACAGTGGTCGCGATTCGGGGAAGTCTCTCGTTGCTGGTGCTGGCAACCGTCGCAATGCCTGTTCTCGCGCAAGCTGCCAATTGGCTTACCAGTGCGAGGCTCGCTCAGGCCTGTCCGTGGCCCCGGCTCAGAGACTTCGAGCCCGCAGCCGCCCGGCACTTAGCCCGCCTGGGCGTGCTCATGTTTCTGCAACAGGCCTTCAGCCTCCTAACTTACGCAAGCGATCCGCTCATCATCGCCCGCATCGCCGGGCCGGCAAGTGTCACGACCTACGTAGTCGTGCAGAAGCTTTTTACCTTCGGTTTCCTCGCGCAGTTCCTCACCGCTCCCCTGTGGCCGGCCTTTGCCGAAGCCGCCGCCCGTGCGGACCACGCCTGGACTCGGACAGCGCTCCGTCGCACGTTGGCGATCACAATCGGCGTGCAGGCCGGCCTGGTTCTTCCGGTGGTATGGTTCGGCTCCGCCCTCTTGCGTTTCTGGATCGGACCGGCTGTCACTCCCACGTTCGCCCTAATGACAGGCTTCGCGCTATGGGTTCTTCAAGCGGGTTATGTCAGCACGATGGACTCTTTTCTGAACTACGGATCTACCCTGCGCTGGAATGTGCTGTGGCTCGGTATCGCCTCCATTGGCAGTCTTGCCCTCAGAGTTCTCTTCTGCCGACTCTGGGGCTCGACAGGTGTCGTCTGGGGCACCGTGTTGGCGTTTTCTCTTCTGTACATCCCTCCCACCATCTTGCTTGCACGGAGCAACTGTCATGAGTAACGGAGTTGCGGACACGATTCAAGTGCCAAGGTTGGGTCCAAGCTCCGTGGTCACCTGGCGGCGCGTGCGCCAGCCGCATTTGGCAGTCGCACTCCTCTGCGCCGTGCCGTTCATCGATGTCATCGTCGACCAACTCTACAACGCGCTACAACTTGGATTTGGACTCTTGAGTCTTCCGCAAATCGTACGCGGATGCCTGTTGGCAATCGCTTGGGTACTGATGGTTGACGAGGGACGGCAGAATGCTGCCAGCCATCGCATCCATTGGGCCGTCCTTGCCATTCCCGCGATTTTCCTCGTTGTAACCGCGCTTGAAATTGTGACTACAGGGCAAGCTTACACCCGGACTATCGTGGCGTGCTTCCAAATCGTGTATTGGTGCACGATGTGGGCCCTCACGGCACGTACGATTACGCAACCTCTTCTGGCCAGAAAGGTGTTAACAGCGTTCGCGTTCGGAAGCCTCATCACCGCGGTCTCAGTGGCATTGGGTTATGTAACCGGTGCGACTCTGACACGCGCCTACCACGATGTCAGGGCTTCGGCCGGGTTCTTCGGGAATGGCAAAGGAATCGCTGGATCGCTGGCCGCCTCCGCGTTTATCTTCGCCTACATGAGTGCGCAGTTCAAGAAAAAGGTGTACCTTTTGTTCGGCGCCTTCTGCACAGTTGCCACATTTCTGACCTACGCGAGAGCCGGGATAGTCGGCCTGTTAGTCGCTGCTGCATGGAGCTCCACCTGGGCTCTGTCTCGGAAAGCCTCCGCCACCTGGGCTCGGCGGTTCATCGGTGTTGTGGGCCTCAGCGTCGGATTACTCATTTTCGCTATCGGCGTAAGCGATCTCGGACGGAGATGGGCCGACGTTCTCAACCATAACCACAATAAGGCTGGATCGGGGCGTGTCCTGTTGTGGACCCTGGCTTGGGACTCTTTTATCCAAGAGCAACCCTCGCAGCAGCTCTTCGGCCTCGGAGTGGAAGGTATGTACAAGCTGACCTATCTAAGACTCCACACGGCAACGGTTGGCCATACGCACTCGGATCTTTTCGACATCCTCCTAATTGCTGGAGTTGTGGGCCTGCTCGCAGCCCTCACGCTCCCTGTCTCGATCTTCAAGCTTGGAGCCCTGCTGCCCTCCAGATCGCCAGAATACGGTCTGTTCTGGTCGATTGGGTGTATCATGCTGGCCCAGGCTCTGCTCACAGGTCAGTTCTTTCTACCAGACACGATGGCGTATTATCTGGTGACGATGACGGCGGTAGTGTCTCTGCACGCCTGCCAAGATTCTCCAACAGTGGGCCGCGGTCGGCCACGACTAAGGATCCTAGTCCAGCCATGACCTGTCGCACTCTCCTGCAAATAATCATCTGCGGAGTTGTTCGGCTCACTCTGGCTCCGGCCCTCGTGCGCTTTGCCGTCCGGCGAAGGGTCACGATCGTCAACTATCACAGGCCTTCGCCTCGAGTTTTTGAATGTCACCTCCGTGCTTTCGCCCGGCACTATAATCTGATCAGCCTCGATCAAGCGGTTGCGGCCATCGCGCTCGGCAACTTCGCTGGGCTGCCAAAGCGTGCCATGGTTGTCACGATCGACGATGGGCGCTTTGAAATCGGCCGCCTGGCTCCGGTTATCGCAAAGCGGCGGGTCCCCGTGATTGTCTATGTCGTCGCCGGCATCGTAAATTCGCAGCGCCGCCTGTGGTGGAGCGTGGTTTCTAACCGGGCCGGCGTAGAGCACCTGAAGGAAGTTCCCGACTCCGAGCGCCGAGCAGCGCTCCAAACCGATTACGGCCATACCGACGCACGGGAGTATGAGTCGGGCGATGGGCTCTCGACCCAGTCGCTCGAATGCCTGTTAAGGTCCGGCGCGGCTGTCGGCGCTCATACGGCCTGGCATCCCGTGCTACCCAAGTGCACTGGCGAGGTAGCGCTTCGCGAGTTGCAGGAGGGCCGGTCTATCCTTGAGCGGCTCACAGGTCGTCCGGTCAAACACTTCGCTTACCCGAACGGGGCGTGGGACAGCCGCATCCGCCAATTCGTGGCCGATTCAGGTCACGCTTCCGCCCGCACCACCGATCCGGGTTGGGCCACCGTCGACAGCGATCCCCTTGCATTGCCCTGCTTCGGCATTGCCGATGACGCCTCCGTGTCTAAGGCTCTCATACAGGCGTCCGGTCTGTGGAGCTTGGCCAAAAACATTGCACGGCATCTGGCGCGAATTGGCACGGCACGCTCAAATATGGCCGGCTCGAAGAAACATGAACACCCGGCCGCAACACGAGTACTATCTGCATGAGACGCTCTTCGCCGACACTGGTGATCGGCCCCGGCCGCACAGCTCGCGGGGGTATCTCCGCCGTGTTGCGCTCTCATTCGCAGATGCCGTTTTGGACGGCCCACCGCTGCTGCTGGATCGCTACCGTCGGAGCGGAAAGCGGCGTGATCGCTCATTTCTTGTTCTTCTGCCGGGCGCTGGCATCCATGCTGGCGCAACTCCCCTCGGCAAACCTGCTTCACGTTCACACCTCTTCCAGGCACAGCTTTTTCCGTAAGGCTCCATTTGTAGTTCTTGGACGGCTTTTGGGAAAACCGGTGATCCTCCATGTTCACGGCGGTGCATTTGGGGATTTCTGGCGCTCGGCCGGTGGCTTCAAGCGGTGCTTGATCGCTTCAGTTCTGCACTCGGCCGCTGTGGTAGTGGCAATCTCGCAGATCAGTGCCGCCGAGTTGCGCGCGTACTTACCCGATATCCGGCTTATTGTCGTGCCGAATCCATATGAACAACTCCCGAAGGTGAATGTGCCTGAGGCCACCGGCGGCAGCGTGCTGTTTGTGGGCCGCATCGACTCCAACAAGGGCATCTTCGATTTGCTGCATGCTTTTGCCCGTACTGCCCAAGCGCTGCCTCTTGCCCGGCTCGTCGTCGCCGGCGACGGCAAACTGACCGAAGCCCGCCGCCTCACTGCCGAGTTGGGTATTTCCGGGCTTGTGAGCTTCAAAGGATGGATCACCAGCTCGGAACTCGCAACGGAATTCGCGTGCGCCACGGTCTTCTGTCTGCCGACGTATTGCGAGAACTTGCCGATGTCGTTGCTTCTGGCGATGGCCGCCGGAGTCCCCGTGGTTTCCACACCCGTCGGCGGAATCCGCGAACTGATTGAAACCGAAAGCAGCGGCATGCTGGTTCCGCCAGGCGACGTTGCGGCGCTTTCCAATGCGCTTGAGCGCATGCTTCTGAATGCCGGCCTTCGTCGGCGCCTCGCCTGCTCGGCACGCGATCATGTCGCGGCTTACTCGCCCACCGCAGTCAACGCACTCATGGAGAACCTCTATTCGTCCCTTCAACGGTAGGTCTGATTGCCCTATGCCATCTGCCATCAAAGGATCCAGCCGGCTGTGTCCGCAGTATCTGTTGAAGAAACTTTACGAGGCCAGCCCGGACTTTGTCCGCAACACGGTAGGGAGTGCATTCGGCCGCCTTTCGCCAGGGTTGCGCTACGGACCCGCCTTTGCCCGCGCCCGGCGGCTGCTGCTGGAATCCCGGACGTGGGATGAGAAGCGGCTCAACGAATTCCGCCTGAACGAATTGCGCAAGCTTCTCACCTATGCTGGCGAACGTGTCCCCTACTACCGCAGGCTGTTTCGCGGGATCGGTTTCAGCCCCGCGTCTCTGCAGTCACTGGATGAACTGGCCCAACTGCCGCTACTGACGCGGGACATGGTGCGGGACTTAGGCCGCGAATTGCTAGCTGAAGGGTTGGACGAAAGAACATATAAACACGCAACAACCGGAGGCACTTCGGGCAATCCACTGGGTTTTTATGCCACTCACGACGCATCCGCGGCGGAATGGGCCTTCATTCTCAAGATCTGGGAGGGCGCCGGTTTCCGTCCCGGCGACAAGCGCGTTATGCTGCGGGGCCGCTTAACGAGGAATCGCAGGAGCGGCGAGTGTTGGGAGTACGATCCCGTGAATCAGGCCCTTTGTTTCTCTGCTCACGATTTGAGCGACGCGTGCCTAAGTGAATACGTGAAGAGAATGCAGAAGTATAAGCCGGCCTTTCTGCACAGTTATCCTTCCGCCGCAACACTTCTGGCGCAGTATTTGCAGCGCACAGGTGGAAAACTGCCTAGCCTGCGGGGCGTTCTGACCAACTCGGAAAATCTCTATCCGGCACAACGGGAGTTCCTCAGCGGCGTGTTCGGCTGCCGGGTCTTTTCGTTTTACGGGAACAGCGAAAAAAGTATATTGGCGAGCGAATGCGAGTGCTCGACGGAGTACCATATATCCCCGGAGTACGGAATTGTGGAACTGGTGGATGGGGCGGGACGGCCGGGGCAGCGTGGCATGTTGGCCGGGACCGGCTTCCTCAACCGTGCCACAGTTCTTATTCGTTACCTGACTGACGATGAGGCGGAATGGTCGCAGGGACCTTGTGCTTGCGGCCGGACCAGTCCCAGATTGCGCCACCTGCGCGGGCGCTGGCAGGAAATGCTGGTTGGTCGCTCGGGGGCGCTCATCTCTTCGGCGGCGGCTGAACTCCACGCCGAGAGCTATTCCCGAATCCGCCAATTCCAGTTCTATCAGGACACGCCGGGAAGGGTGACGCTGCGTATCGCCAGGTTACCCAATTACACGGATGCGGACGAAGCGATGTTGACGAATCTGCTGCGCAGGTTTAACGAGGAACTCGAAGTCCACCTGGAATATTCGCCGGAGATACCGAAAACCTCCGCCGGGAAGTTCCGGCTCGTCGACCAAAGACTACCCATAGAGTATCCAAGCTGGACTTGAAGGCGCGAACCGGGGCCGAGCCCGGCCGCCAGCCAATTCTACTCACTGGCCTCCATGAACGCCACCGCCGACAATCTATTTACTATCGTTACGCCCGAATACGCGGCTCTTAACGAACTGCGCCGCTGCGTGGAAGCCTGCGACTTCGCGGGTTACGATCCCTATGACGCGCTCAATAGCCCCGTCCTCCGGCTTTTGGCAGGTGGGTCGAAGTGGGCCCGTCTGCTCGCCATTCAGGCTGTCAAACGCTTCCCATTCAACCTCCGCCCTCTTTTGCTCTACCGCCCGGGCCATAACCCAAAGGCGCTCGGCCTTTTCCTGGAAGGCTACGTCCGGCTGCACAGGAGCGGGCACCGCGGGGCGCGCGCGCGCATCGCCAGCCTCCTCGATCTTCTGGAACGGCAATGCCGCAGGCACGGATCGGGTCACGGGTGGGGATACAATTTCGATTGGCAGTCGCGCGTTTTCTTTGTCCCCCGCGGCCTGCCGAACGGCGCCTGCACATCGTTTGTCGGCCACGCGCTCCTGGACACGTGGGAGACCCTGCACGAGCAGCGCGCACTCGATCTGGCTGTTCCCATCGCGCAATTTCTGATGTGCGAGCTCAACCGAGTCCGCGAGGGAGATGCCTTCTGCTTCAGTTATACGCCGGTGGATACGTATGCCGTGCACAACGTGAACCTGCTGTGCGCATCCCTTCTGATCCGGCTCTACACCGTCTTGGGGGACAGCACTCTCCGCGACACGGCTCTATCGGCGCTCACCTACTCGATGAAGCACCAACAAGGCAACGGTTCCTGGTATTACTCGGAGCGTACCGGCTTTCGGTGGATCGATTCGTTCCACACCGGCTTCAACCTCGAGTCGATTCGCCGGTTCCTTCGCTTGGGCCAAGCTCTGGAGCATCGCCAAGCTTACTATGGCGGCCGCGAGTTTTATGTCCGGAACCTGTTTCTGCCGGATGGGTCACCGAAGTACTTTCATGACCGGTTGTATCCCATCGACATCCATTCAGGCGCGGAGGCAATCAGTTTCTTCTCCGCTGAGCCGGCCTGCCGCGGCCTCGCTCGGCGGGTGCTCTCCTGGGTACTCGCGAATATGTACGACGGCAACGGCCGCTTCTACTTCCAGAAGCACAAACGGCTGACCAACCGCATAGCGTACGTGCGCTGGTCCCAGGCCTGGATGTTTCGCGCCCTAACCGCCTATCTCGAAACGGCCCCCGAGAGGTGCGCAGCCATATGAACCATATCCGAATTCTCGATCTTCCGGTCGATCCGGTAAACATGACCTCGGCGCTCGAGTTCGTTGACGAGCATATCCGAGCAGGAACGTCGCCTGCCTACATCGTCTGCGCCAATCCGGAAAAGGTTTACCAGCTCAGAACGTTTTTCCGGCTCCGCCCGTTCTTCGATGCCGCCGAGTTGGTAATTCCGGACGGCATTGGAATCGTGATCGCGGCATGGCTCCTTTACGGCCGCAGACTGACGCGAGTTCCCGGGGCCGATCTCATGCAGGCCGTCTGCGCCGTGGCACCGGTTCGCAACTATCGCATCTTCATCTACGGCGCTTCCGAACGCTCGAACCGTGACGCCGTCGAGAGCCTGCGCAGGCGGCATCCGGGGATTAACATTGTTGGAACCCAGCACGGATATCTCCCCGCCAGGGAAATGGAAGGCCTTATCTCACGAATCAATCACGCCCGGCCCGACATCTTGTTCGTCGCTCTCGGCAGCCCGCGCCAGGAAATCTGGATTCAGCAATACCTCCCACAACTCAACGTCAAGGTCGTTCAAGGAATCGGCGGGACGCTGGACACCATTGCCGGCACAGTCAAGCGCGCCCCCCGCTGGATTCAGGCCGCCGGTTTCGAGTGGCTCTACCGTCTGCTCAAACAGCCTTCCCGCGCGCAACGCCAACTCCACCTGGTGCGCTTCGTGGCCGAGGTCCTGCGGATCAAATTGACGGGAGCGCCTGTATGATAGCCTCCCAAAAAGGCCGGGCTTCGAATTTCCTACTGTATTTCCCAGATGCCCAGCGTCTGCCAACCGCTGCTCGACCCTTTTGCGTCGCCGGCGAGCACAAAGATGTTTTTGTTGCCCCCATAGGCCGTTTCGAAATTCACCGGAAACTGCACCGTCAGTACGTTGCCCGAGCCAGTCGCAAACATCTTGCTTGTATCAACGCCGCACTGGCTGTTGTGCGGGCCCAAGGATGCACCGAGAGACGCGTCCAACCACGTGGTATTGTCATCCGACTTCAGATAGACGGTCTTAGACGGAACCCAATACTGCACCCAACAACTGTTCGATTGACCGACCCACGGCGTATCGACGATCAGATCCACTTCATTGACGGCGCGGAATCCTCCCGGGTCGGACACCTGGACAACAAAGGTCTGACTCAATCCGGCACCGCTGGCAGGCGTCACCCCAGCCGGCAGCGGATTGGCATAGCCTTCCGGGGCAACCGAGAATGTTACCGGATAATCCGAGCCGACCACGCCCGAAACAGCGTCAGCACATTTTACGAAATACGTATATGCGGAGCCGCTCGACAGACCGGACAAGGCGGTGGAGTGCAAAGTGCCTCCAGTGACGGCGAAGGTATAAGGCATGGCTGCGTAGTCGACACCTTGCGCGGGTGCATACCTACAAATGCTGTTGATGTCGGTAACCACCGACAAAGTCACCGCCGTGCCGAACGCGCTCAGTACACCGTTCGGCGCAAACATGTCCACAACCGGTGGCGCGGTGATCACCACTGCTGTACCGTCGCCGATACTCGGGGGGGCTACGCCGGCCACCGCGTCGTAAAGAACCGTGGACAATGGATATCTGTCTTCTCCGGTGCGATCCGACAGGTATTCGTATTCCAAAGCGAACGTCATGAAACCGCCGAAGTTCATGCTTTTAGCCCACGACACGACGTTCTCAATCTGCTCCGGTCCGGTGTATGAGACGAACTCGTTTTGATCGGGAATACTCAGAAAGCTCGCCTTATTTTGCCCGTCGTAATACATGAATTGCGGTTGCCAAAGGGAGGAATCGCGAACCAACTGGTTGTAGTAAATCGTGGATTCCGCGGTAAAACCAGTTTCGAGGGCCTGTGTCACGCCCTTCCACAATCTTCCATAATATGGCATGCCGACCCCGATCTTCGTGCTCGGAACACCCCCGCTCAAGAACGGTGCGATGCGAGAATTACAGCTCATGATAGCCGTGTTACCGCGTTGGAACAGCGCATCGTTATACCAGGACAAGCCATGCCCCATGTCCATGTCGTAGCACATGATGTTGATCTGATCCACGTTGGACTGGCTCGCAGCCGCTACAGCGGGCAGGTTGCTGAAAGGGTCCATCGCCGCCGTGATCACGTTTGCCGGCATGGCCCCGCGGAGCGCGCTCAGAAGGGCTACGTATTCACTCGTTACGATGTTTTCTTCCCAGTCGATATCGACGCCATCATAGCCGTTATCTCTCACGAACTGAGCGATGTTGGAAGCAAACGTCAAGACCATATCCGGCGCGGCGTCTTGTGGCAGCGCATATGGGTACGACGGGTTGTCCATGATCGTAACCAGCGCAAGCTTCTGAGCAGTATGTGCCGCGGAGACGAAGCTCGGGATGTTGGCAGGTTCAATGTAGTTGATCGACACGCTGCCGTTGCCGACACCGTCCGAGCCGACGCCCGCCGCTGCCGCGAAGTGATTCACGTGAGTGTAATGTGCCCAAGGGATGTCGGCGATATCTTCTATCGGGTTTTGGTCAGAGTAGTACCCCGTGATCCACTGGGCCTTGAGAGCCTGCAGCGAAGACACGCTGAAAAGCGAGGCGAGTAGAAACAAGAGGCGGCCGGGCAGTAAGGTAGTGCGTATTCGTAACATGAGTCGTGCTGGGCCTAAGTGCTTGTGCCGGATATGCGATACGGGTGAAGTGCACCGATTTGGGTCCGCCGCCTCCTCGCGGCCTGAACCTAGAATGACGTTGGTCTCTCAGCAGATCAAGCTGCCATTAGTCATAGGTACAGTTGCAATTGGTTATGAGAGGTCAGCTATCAAAAGTACTTGGGAGGGGTCGGTCGCTCGCAATTGGGCCGGGATCGAACAGTGAGGATTAGTACGAAAAGATTCATTAAAATCGTAATCGTTGCAACCGCAAGGCCGAAACTTCTTAAAGAGCGCCTCCCTGATGGAGGCCCTGCGATGATGCCGGCTGCTTCCGTTACCGCACCCGCAAATTCCTTTTCATTTCAACCACAGCCTCCCGCTCTATAACGCGAGAGATTGTTCGAGCGATTTACTTCGTTTGGAGGATGTCAGTTTTATGGCCATCAGAAAGCTTCTGCAAACAGCTGCCTTGTTCGTGCTTTCGTCGCAGCTATTGGTTTCACAGCCCCAGCGGGCGCCGTATGCCGTCACGGCGATAGGCCATTCGTCAGACGCCGATGTGACCACTGTGGCCATCGAAGTCCCCGCCGCGGTTGAATTTCGCAGCGTCCGCCTCCACAACCCGGAACGCCTCTACATCGATGTTTTGGACACTCAGCCTCGCATTGGCCCAAGTGTGATGCGCTCCCAAGAAGTGCGGGATTCCGCGGTCGATAGGATTCGTGTCGCCCCGCATGATGCGCTTACGACGCGCGTCGTCCTGGACCTTACGTCCGCTGGCGTGACGACCTTCGTGATGCGACGCCAAAACCCGGATCGGATCGTGATTCAAGTGCGGAATGGATCCCGACGTACCACTTCCGCCGAGGCATCCCCACCACCACCCGCACCTTCGCCGCGCTTTGAGATCGAAAGAACTCACACACCCGTAAGTCCCACCACCTTCTCCGACAAACCTGATTCTCAGGCCAAAGTCGCCGGCGCCGTTGACCCACAGGCCAGTGTCCCTGAAAGCGGCTCGCATGGTCCTACTCCTGAGACCCCCCAGGAGCGTACCGCCGTGAATGAGACACAGCCTCCCACTCCAGAGACGCCGCAGAACCCTGCCGGCGGGAATGTCTCTCAGGCCTCCAGTACGCCGGCTAATCCCATCGCGGATACCACCAGCCTCCCAACCCGCGACGTTCAAGAACGTGTCTTCGAGGTTGATCTGTTCGGAGATGCGAGTTTCTTTCGATCGATTGAGTCGGGGATCGGTACCCGGTTCGTTCCCGGCGCGGGCGGGGGTATTCGGTTCGTGGAGAATCTGTATTCGCACTGGGGACTAGAGGAGAGTCTCGGCTACTCAGCGAATAACCTGAAACTTCTCAACCCGGTAATGGCGGGTGCTGCAAGCACGTTCGGTGTCCGCGAGTACTCTTTCGCCTTCAACTATCTCTTTTATATGACCGGCCGGAACAAGCCGATACGTCCTTTTCTTACAGCCGGCGCTGGTGCGGCGTATTTTCATCCGACCGCGGGTGCCGTCCTCCAGGCGCAAACCCTCCCGAACGCCTTCGGATCCGCCGTCACTCTTGAACCCGAGACCAAACTCCAGTTCAACTATGGCGGCGGCGTTCGCTGGAAGGTTGCGCAGCACGTGGGCCTCTCGATCGAGGCTCGAGGCCTACTCTCCAAAAACCCCAGTTTCGGCCTGTCGTGTTGCGCCTGCAGCCTCATTTCCTCGTGCCGCTGGCTGCTCGGGCTGGAGTTGATCGGCGCAGTGACATTCCACTGGGGAGCAAGAGAGGCCACGGTGCCGTCGCCACCCGTTGTGGTAATTCCGTCCTTACACCGGTTTACTCCGGGGAAGATTCGCGGCGCGGCTTCCGTTTGCGCGGGGAGCCCCGTAGTACTCGCTTCCGACGCCAGCGATGGCGGCGGTTCTCCGCTCACCTTCCACTGGACTGTTAACGGACAGCCGGCAGGCGGCAACACGCGGCAGTTGACCTTCACGCCGGATCATCCGGGTGAATATGAAATACAGTTGGAAGTCATTGGCGGTGACGTGGGCGCCTCCGAGACAGGTCAACTTTCGTTCTCTGTGCGGGCGCTCGACTGTAGTCCCAAACCAGCCCCGCCCTGCTGCTCGCTCGACGTTGCTTGCAGTTCGGTTGCCGGGGAGTTGGCGGTTGGCGGGACGGCTCCTCTTCATGTGACCACAATTGGCTCTGCTGTAGATAAGCTGCACTACAATTGGTCCGCCACGGAAGGCCACATCGAAAACCCGAACAGCGGCGATGCCATTTTCGACGCGACCGGCATATCTTTCCCAGCGTCTTACCAGGCCCAGACTAAGATCATCACTGTCAGAGTCACCGTTATCGGCGAAGAGAATATCTCAAAGAGCTGTCAAACTCAGATCACCATCAAGAAAGAGCCGGAACCCGTCCATTACGATGTGGTCTTCGCCGCGGAACGGTCGCGCGTGAACAACTGTGCTAAGCGCTTCCTGCTCGAACGCCTCTACCCGGAACTGTCTCGCTCTTATCGCGGCTACAAGGTCTATCTGGTCGGCCATCGCGAGGCAGGCGAAACCACTTCGCTCGACCGCGAAAGGGCTCTTAACGTGGCTGCAGTCCTTACATCCGGAAAGGGTGTCTGCGGTAAATTCGATCCGTTACGCGTGAGTGTCGGTTGGCTGGGCGTGGCGGAGACGCCCTACATAACGACTCCCTGCGCGCTCTCCACCGAGCCTCCGGTTGCAGAAAGAGGAACCGATCACATCGACTACGCCGATCCGCGGGTCAAGGACCGCCGCGTGGAAATCTGGCTCGTTCCGGAAGGCCAGACACTGCCTCTGGCCGTTCCGAACGTCCATTCAGTACCTGCGGAAGTTATCGACAGAATGGGTTGTCCCAGGTAAAGTGGGCCACAAATTTTCCCCTTTGGGTATGAAAGCAGCAGTTCTATGACAATCATCGGAAGAATTCTCGTGAACCGGCTCATGCCGGTTGCAGCCGTGCTTCTGTGCGTTACGGTTTCTCTGAGCGCGGCGGACCAGATAGCAGTGGTGACCTCCACCGCTCAATTCCGGTTGCGAGGCGCGAAAGTCGCTACCGATCAGGGTGTACCGTCTTGGCCGGTCATGGCGGGGGATATCGTTCAGGTCGGGAATGCGCCCGCCGCGGTCGCATTTAGCGATGGATCCAGTGTCATCTTAGATCGGGGAACGTTGGCCCGAGTCGAACGATCGGGCCAAACGCCCATGTTGCAGCTCCTGTGCGGCACGGTGCGTTACTCGCTGAAGACCCTAAAAGCGGTGAAGTTGATGGCGGAGAATGGTCCGGTCACGCCCTCGCAGCTCAAGGGGTCTTTCAGCAGGTGCAAGGGCCATGCCGAGGCCGGCTGGTGGACAGGTGGACACACAGCCATGGTCGTGGGCGCAATGGCGGAAGCGGCGGCCGCATGGTTTGGCATCGCCGCCGCCATCAATGGCGGCAAGTGCGTTAGCCCGACCAATTGCGGCGACTGTGTTGCTTGCAACTCCTGCGCAAGCGCCACCAATTGATTCGACCCGGTTTCTCGTGGCTAAGTGCCCGTCAGGAAATAACTGTTCCACTTCGCGAACACCGCTCCCTTACGGTCGCGGCTCTGAAGGCGCTGCGGAGCCGCGACCGTAAGGGAGCGGTTGCATAGGTGATTTCCTGACATACCCTGTAGCGTTTCGTTGGGATTCATGAGCAGTGGCATTGTGTCGATGACCGGCCTCCGAGTGACATGCGGCGCATGGAGACACCGGGCCGTTTACGGTTTGATGACGGTCTCGCTGGGCTCGGCTGTTTTGTTGAAGGGTGGGGTTGTACCGTCTCAGTGGGTGTGGACAGCGCTGGGCATAGCGGTGGCGTCCTGCCTTTCGTTGTCGCGCCCGCCAAAGCGAGGCGATACCCACCGAGACATCTGGGGCGTCGGTATTCTTGCCTTGCTGCTTGGGTGGGTGCTGCTGCAGCTTGTTCCGCTGCCGCCCGGGGTCGTTGCTTTCATTTCACCTTACCGTTTTGCGGCCGTCCATGCTGCTAGTGCGGCCACTGGCCGCGATCCGCGTTCCTGGATGGCGTTGTCACTTGCCCCCGCTGCCACACTGGAGCGGCTGCTTTGCGTCGTGCCGGCCATGGCTGCATTTCTCACCGCGGGGGAAATGGCGCGCTGGTGGGCGGATCGCTTGTGGGTGGCCGTGACACCAGTGATCGGCATCGCTTGTGTGGAGAGTCTGCTAGGCCTGTTCCAGTTTTTCGGCGCACACGCCGCGTCGGCCAGCGGGAGTTACGTCAACCCCGACCACTTTGCGGGTCTACTCGAAATCGCCTTTCCGCTGGCAGTTATGGGCACTGTCTCGGCCTGGAGGGAAACCATAACCCGCCACTCTCAGTCCACTCGTACCGCGATCCGGGCGTCGATCGTGTCGCTGGGTGCCGCGTGCCTGTTGCTCGGGATTCTACTTTCGCTTTCGCGCGTGGGGGTGCTGGCGACCGCGGCAGCCGGGGTCCTCATGACGCTTGCCCTTCTCGGTCCGCGCCGACCCTGGCGATGGCTGATTGTGATTGCCGTTCCGCTGATTGTCCTCGCATCCCTCTCGCCCGACCAGCTCGTCTCACGCTTCGCCAAGCTTACCGCCACCAAGGGAATCTCTCAGGAGGGACGTATCGAAATCTGGAGAGACAGCCTGCAAGTAGTGTCGGCGTACCCTTGGACGGGTTGCGGCTTAGGTGCCTACCAACGCGGATTGTATCGCTTCAAACATGTCGCCCCGGTCAACACGGTGGACTTCGCCCACAATGACTATTTGCAGATCCTGGCTGAACTCGGGATCCCCGGCGCGTTGCTGTTCGCTGCCCTGGCTGGATGGATCTTGCGCCGGACGCTGGCAGTCGTTTTGTTCGCGCGAGGCCGTTCCGATTGGGGAATCGCCGTTGGAATCCTGGGCGCCATGCTCGCCCTCGGCATCCACGGCCTGACGGACTTCAACCTCTATATACCGGCCAATGCGTTGGCCCTGGCCTGGCTCGCCGGCGTAGGGTCCGCGACTCGCGTACCCGGTAGCCGGCCGGTCCAAGTAATGAGGTTGCCCTGAGATGCGCGCGATTCTCCCCATCGCTGCGCTCCTAGTCGCCGCCCTCTCGGTGTCCCTCGATCTCGTTCCCGTCTCGCCCGCCTCTTCGCTATGTCGCTACGGCGCCTGCCGTTTCGACCAGCTCTACTCCGGCATCGACGCCGCCGGGGCCACACCCGAAGCCATCGCGGCTCTAGTCAATGCCGATCCGGCCAATCCTCTGGTCTGGTGCGTCTACGCCGAAGCTCTAAACAAGCGCGGCGATGGACAGAAGGCCGAAGCAGCTTTTGACCAGGCGATGTTGCTAGGTCCGTCCATGCCGCCGGTCCTCATGCGGTACGCCAATTTCGATTTTGCGCACGACAGGCGCAACCACGGGTTCCTGCTCTCGGCCCGAATTCTGGCGTCAACCTCCGCGTTCGACGAGATCCTGTTCTCGTACCTGCAGCAGTCCGGCGCCCCTGTTTCCGAATTGCTCAGAACCGCGCTACCCAATGCATCCCGTCCTGCCCGATCCTGGCTGGCCTGGCTTTGTGAACATGGATCGACTCGGGACCTGACCGAGACCTGGACCTGGATGCAGAACGAGGGGTTGCTCGATGAGCAATCGGCGGGCGAGGCCGCCTGGAGCCTCTGGAACCGCGGGGCCTATCGAAACGCACACGAGCTTTGGTGCGGCTGGCTCGAAATCTACACGCTGCTGGAGAACACCAGGTTCGAGAAACCACCCAAACATAGCCCTTTTGACTGGACGTTGGGTTCCTCATCGGCGGCGTCGGTGGAGCGCGGGAACGGACTGGAGGTTCGTTTCGCCGGAACGGAAAACGTCGCCTTTTCGCAACTGCATCAATTTACGGTTGTGCGACCGGGCAGGTACCGCTTCTCCGCTGAAATCGAAGCCGAAGGGCTCACCACCGATCAGGGCCCGTATTTTCACATCTTCGATCCAGTCGATCCCCGCCGACTCGACGTGGCAACGAGCGTCATCCTGGGCACCGCGGCGCGATCTTGGATCGGCACAGATTTTATGGTGCCTGAGGGTACGGACGCTCTGGAGGTCCAGCTTGAACGCCGGCCTTCCGAGTTCTTCGATAACCGCATCGCGGGGAAACTTCACCTGTATCAAGTCTCCCTGGAACGCCGCGACCCCACCCGCTAACCCGCCTCTTTCGCTCGTTCACGGCTTGCTGACCGCTTCCCGCCGAACGCTTCCGACCATGGCCCTCGGCGGTTGTGCCAAGTCAAGATACAGTATCCCCTGCCCTTGGACAATCGCAAATAATCGATCCGGCAACCAGGAAGCCAGCCAGAGACGATCGACAACGGAACCGTCAAGTCCTTCGGCGGGCAACGCGGTCCAACTCCGGCCGGCATCGCGCGACTGGTAGATCCGCCCATACTGAGCAGCGAAAATGACGTCGGGCCGATTCGGATCACAACGCACCGAGGTGACCGTCTCCAACGGCAACTGCTGACGCTGCCAGCGGGAACCGTCGTCGGAGAATCGAAAAAGTCCATGGGACGTAGCTGCGAAAATTGAACCATTGGCGTCACCGGAAAGCGCCAAATCGTAAACCGCATAGCCTCTTCCCGGCGAAGGCATGGGGCTCCAGTTATGCCCGGCATCCTTCGAAAGAAACAAACCCTCAGCCGTACTCACCACGACCGGGCCGGACACAGTCGACGAACGATAAATTCCCCGTACGCTCAAGGAAGAGCGCCCGGCGATCGCCATCTCCTCCCAATCCAGACCCTCTTCCGCGCAATAGAACAACCCGGAATCGGTCCCGGCGAACAGGGCGGCGTGACCATTGCGAACGAAGGCGTCCAGAATCTGCAATGCCGGTGCCTTGGAATTCGCTCTTCCGGCACTTCGCCGCATTCCGGGCTGGGTCCTGAGTGCGGACCAGGTGCGGCCGCCATCGGCGGATTTCAATACCTGTCGGTCGGTCGCCGCGAAGAGCAGATTCGGTTCCGTCGTCCCGGCGATGGCTCTTAGGTTGCCGCCCGAAAAAACGTCTGCGCCGGCCTGCCTTACCCATTCCCGCCCCTGGTCCGTGCTCACAAACAATTCCCCGAAATCCCCCTCCCAGTTGTCGTTGGCATAAAGCGTGTTGCCCGCTTCGACGATCCCGGCGATCTGGCGGTTGACAAACCCGCGATTTGTAGATCGAAAAGTGACGCCCCCGTCGGCACTCTTAAGGAGACCCGCATATTGCGTCGCCAAATAGAGAGTCATGGAGTGATTTGGATCGAGGCTCACGCAATTCACGGAATGCGCGCTCATTCGCTGCCAGGTCGAGCCGCCATCGAGCGACCGGAATAATCCAGCGGTAGTGCCAGCGTAAACGGTCTCCGGATTATGGTTGTCCTGAAGAATCGTATGGGTGCGAAAATCTCCCCCCAGAAGCTTGCGCCAGGTGTTGGCGCCATCGTTGCTGCGGTAGATGCCACTGCAGGCGCTGACGAAAACGGTCTGCGGCCGGCTTCGGTCCACGTGAATGGAGAACACGTCCGAATCGTCTACCATGCCGTTGTGGATAGGGCGCCAGTGCAGTCCACCGTCGCTCGTCTTCCAAGGCAAGTGGGGGGTGCCGGCATACAAGACAGCAGGATTGGTTGGATGGAACGCCAGGACAGTGATATCCATTAAGTCAAAGCTGTGTGGCGGCGAAATCTGCTTCCATGTGCGTCCATGGTCCGTCGTCAAATAGACACCTCGACGGGTGCCTGCCGCGATCACGCGTGGATTCCCGGGGCAAGTGGCCAGGCTCTCGACCGAGATCCCCGCCAGAGCGGATACCCGGAGCCAGTGCTCACCGCCGTCGATACTCTCCCACAGACCTGCAATGGATGGGTCTTCGCTCGAAATACCGACCCAGTAGCGCGAGTCTTCAGAATCGATCATCACCGCGCGAACCGTTCCCGAGTAGTGCCGTGGAAACGGGAGTAAATGCCAGGACTCTCCCGCGTCGTCTGAGCGGAACAACAGCGTATTTTGTGCGCCGGCCAGAAGCACATCGGGCGAGCGCCGGTCCACGGCGATGACCTGCGCGCTGCCGCCGAACGGGCCTGCGGATTCCCATGATGCGCCCAAAGCACCAGCGGAGCGGTGATGACCGATCAGTGCGCAGGAAAGCAGAATAGTCGCCCGGAGTCTCGAGGTCATGTTCACAAGTCGCTGAAACCTTCCCAAGGGAACGTGATCGACATCGTTAGATTATCGGACTATTCAGTGAAAAACCAGCCCTCCCGCCTAGTCCGCCTACGAAATTGGGTGTGAGTTTCAGCACTATCAATTCTCACATCCCAAAGCAGCGGCCGGTCCAGTACGAATCACGATACTTCGAAAGTCCCGTTTCCTTTACAATCCACTGAGGACACCAGAGAGGTCCTCTTGCCTGGCGCCACGCTGGGCGCTGTCTGCGTCAGGACCGAGGGAAGAAACATGGATATTTCGAGATTGGCGCCCCGCTATCGCGGGATCCGGGCCATGATCTTAGCCGCTGCGGTCCCGGCCTTCGGCTGGTGTCCCTTGCACGCGGGCGTGACATTGATCCTCAGCCCGGACGGCACCACTGTCTACGATACCGTAAACGGCATCAATTGGCTCGCCAACGCCGATCTGGCGGCCACCAACCGATTCGGCCTTCCGGCGTGCACCGCTTCCGGCGCGCAGCCGTGCGTCAATCCAAGCGGCTCGATGAACTACACGTCGGCGACGGCCTGGGTTCAGGCCATGAACGCGGCCAACTATCTGGGGCACAATAACTGGCAACTCCCGACCACGCCGCTTACCGATAGCAACTGCGGGAAAACCGGGCCGAATGGCGCCAGTTTCGGGTTCGGTTGCACGGCGGCCGCACTGGCCTCGCTGTACAACGCGCTGGGCTTCAAATCGCCCAATACCGCCGTGCCCATCCCCAACAACACGGTCGGTCCGTTTAGCAATTTCCAACCCTATCTTTATTGGTCCGGGACGGCCGGTGCCAGCGCAAACGAAGGTAACGAAACTTTTTCGTTCGCCACGGGGTGGCAGGGGGCGAATACGCTGCCCAATTTCCTATACCTGTTGCCCATGATTCCCGGCAAAATGCCGGGAACGCCGCCCGCCCCCGGAATGGGGTTGCAAGTGAATCCAGGCGGGCAGACCGTCTACGATCCGGTGACCGACATTACGTGGGTCGGCAATGCCAATCTGGCGGCCACCAACCCCTTTAGCCTTCCGCTGTGCACAACCCCAACCAGCCCGGCGCTGTGCGTCGCTCCAGACGGCGCGATGACTTGGACATCGGCGACCCAGTTCCTTGCCAACATGAACAGCGCCGCCTATCTCGGCCAGACAAATTGGGAGGCGCCGGCGATCGACACGAGCTGCCCGGGGTACAACTGCGTTGGCACCAAGAATCCGATGGGGAATCTGTTCTACGATCAGCTGGGCTTCAGCCAGGGGATGTCTGCGGTTGCCCCATCCAACATCGCCGTCGGCCCGTTCCACAACCTCCAGCCCTATCTCTACTGGACCTGCGTGGCGGCCGCGATTCAGGACGCCTGCGAAACCGCCGGTCCCGCCGATAATTTCGAGGAGAGCTACTCTTTCGGCAGCGGCTTTCAAGGCACCGATCTCCTGGCGAACGATTTATATGTCACCGCCTATTATGTCGGCCCTCCCTCCACCGCTTCGGGGCCGGTGATCTCGGGGGCCGAGAACGCATCGGGCGGCAGCGCCACCATCGCTCCCAACACATGGGTTGAAATCGATGGGACCAACCTCGCTCCGGCGGGCGATACGCGCGCCTGGCATACTTCCGATTTCGTCGGCGGCGAAATGCCGACCCAGCTCGACGGCGTCAGCGTGACGGTAAACGGCACGCCTGCTTACATTTATTACATCAGCCCCACGCAGGTGAACATTCTCACTCCGCCCGGCGCACTGCCGGCATCGGTCGCAATCCAACTGACCGACAATAGCGTCACTAGCGCGGCGTTCCATGTTCCTACACAGTCTCTTTCGCCATCCTTCTTCGTCTTCAACGGAGGTCCGTACGTTGCCGCCGAACACGCCAACTACAGTCTCCTTGGGCCGGCCACCTTGTATCCCGGTTTGAGCACGGCCGCCAAGCCCGGAGAGACCGTGCTGCTGTACGCCAACGGCTTCGGCGCGACGAGCGTGCCGGTGGTGAGCGGATCGGAGATGCAATCGGGAACCTTGTCGCCGCTGCCCGTGATCACCATCGGCGGCATCAACGCGACCGTCGCGTTCGCCGGCCTGGTCGCGCCGGGCGAGTTTCAGATCAACGTAACCGTACCGGCATCGCTCGCCAATGGCGATCAGCCGATCACGGCGACGTACGGCGGCGCGAGCACACAGGCGGGCACGCTGATCACGGTTCACCAGTAGGAAAGGACTGAAGATGAGACACCGCTTTCATGCCATTCGGGCGCTGATATTTCTTTACGCGATCTCACCCGCGCCGCGGGCGGCCGCTCAGTCCGCGAGTCCCACGCTCACTTATGTCGCCGGATCCTCCGTCAAACTGTACCAGGTCAACGGCGACTGCGATTGGGCCGAATGGGATGCGACCATCAACAACAAAACCCCGACCTGCGTTGCCACCACCAGCCGGACGCTAACAAACGCGGATGTGCTGGGCGACGACGTCCCGGTCGTATTCGAGAACAACGGCGAAATGATCGTCACCTTCGGCGACACTATTGGAGCGGCCAATTACGCCGCCTGGGCCGATGTCACGAACCCCTTTCTGTGGCAAGCCCACGATCCCATCGCCCACAGCACCACCGCGAACGCGTCGGATGGATTGCTTCTCAGTTTCTTCCTGAACGGCACTCACGGCCTTGAGGTCCAACCGCCGCCGCAACCCGACGGAACGCCCGTCGATATGACCATCGACAATGTCCCGAACACCGGCATCGGCCTGAATGGCACCATCTATCTGGGCATCAAGACCGGTAATGTCGCGCTGGGAGGCGGGACTAACGACCAAAGCCACGATTATTCCGTTCTGGCGACGTTTAACGAGACCGCCGAGACGTTCACCTCGGGCCGCACCATCTCGGCCCTGCCCAACGGACACTTCACCGGCCCGGCATTCTATCTGGCGCCGGCGGGCGCGCTGGGCACCCCTCCACCGGTATCGCCCGAGCCGGTGATGTTGATTTTCGGCCTGGGAGGAGCTCGCGACAGCAACGTTTATCTGTCCATCATCCCCTCCACCGAGTTTGCCAGCGGTGTGGATCAGAGCGGGAACAGCGCCACACGCTATTTCTCGGGGATGAGCAATGGACAGCCCACCTGGTCCTCAGCCGAATCGAGCGCGGTTCCCGTCGTCAACGACATCGACCCCGCCAATCCGACCATCGGTAATGTCTCCGTCTTCTATTCGCAGCCGCTCGGCCTCTGGCTCATGATGTTCGATAGCCACTCGGGGACGCTCTCTAGCAAAGGTATCTATTTCGCCTATGCTCCGAAACCCTGGGGTCCCTGGAGCACGCCACAACTCGTCTTCAACGGCTGCCGTGACAAAGGATATGGAAACTTCATGTTCTATTACTATGCGACCGCGGCTCAGAACGATTGCCCCAGCGCCGTGCCAGCCGGAGTCACCTCCGCTCCCAACACCGCCGGCCCGGCCGGCCCCACCATAGGCGATCAGACGGTAAACGATCCCAGCACAACCCGCGGCGACGCGTACGCACCTGCCTTGGTCGAGCGTTTCACCATCATTTCCGGCAGCACTCTGAAGCTCTTCTATATGATGGCCACCTGGAACCCTTATGCGGTGGTCATGATGGAATCGGATTTCAACATTGCTTACGGCCCGGCGATCGCCGGCGTCGTGAACGCGGAAAGCGGCAGCACCACCATCGCGCCGAACACCTGGGTGGAAATCGACGGGTCGAATCTCGCTCCGGCGGGCGATTCGCGCATCTGGCAGGCCTCGGATTTTGTAAGTGGCAAAATGCCGACGCAGCTTGACGGCGTCAGCGTAATGGTGAACGGCACGCCTGCTTACATTTATTACATCAGCCCCACGCAGGTGAACATCCTCACCCCGCCCGCCGCCATGCCGCCATCGGTCTCGATCCAACTGACCAACAACAACGTCTCGAGCGCCGCGTTCAATGTTCCTGCACAGTCTCTTTCGCCGTCGTTCTTCGTTTTCAACGGTGGGCCGTACGTGGCCGCGCAACACGCCAACTATAATCTCCTTGGGCCGGCCACCTTGTACCCCGGCTTGAGCACGCCCGCCAAGCCCGGCGAGACCGTGCTGCTGTACGCCAACGGCTTCGGCGCGACGAGCGTGCCGGTGGTCAGCGGATCGGAGGTGCAGTCGGGGACCTTGTCGCCGCTGCCGGCGATCACCATCGGCGGCATCCAAGCGGCGGTCGCCTTCGCCGGCCTGGTCGCGCCGGGGGAATTTCAGTTCAACGTGATAGTGCCCTCGTCGCTCGCCGATGGAGACCAGCCCGTCACAGCCGCGTACGGCGGTGCGGGCACACAGAGCGGCACGCTGCTAGCGGTACAACATTAGGAGGGCTTTGAAGGAGGGCTTTGCATGCGATCGTCACGATCGTATCTCCGCGTTCAAATCGTCCTACAGACACTTTGGCCTTCTCACGGAGCGCATCATGCCCGCCAGCATCGCCTCATGTCCACTCAAGAATCTTCATTGGGATGGCTGCCATCGCTTAACCTACTAGTCGCACCGTGTTTGGCCGCCGCTTTCGGGATTCAAAGGAGACAAGCCGCCAGCTTGGAAATCAACCGCGGCGTAGCAGCCGTCGACCCGGACGACGCATCCAACCCCCCAATAAGGAAGCGGTTTGTCGGTCTCGTGCGAGACGGCGAAGTCGCAAACCACGTGATCGCCCACTGCAAGAATGACCGGCTCTTCGAATTGCAGAAGGACACCGCATCCACTGATATCTACGGTGGTCGCGCTCACAGTTCGGCCGTCCTTGTTCACCGTGACGGTCGCTCCGGTTTTAATCGGAAAGCGCTCTTCTCTTCTCCTCTCAGATTCCATGACGCATCGCTCCTTTTCGAGTACGCATTCTCGTGACGCCTATCTGGCCGGCCCTTCTCGATGCCATGCCATCGTATCTCGGCGGTCGGCCAACACCGGCACCTGATCTAAAAGAACTCCACATTCTCCGCCGTCTCCTCGGCAGCTCTAGGCGGGAACGCGGCTTGCTCGACCTCTATCGCGACAGGCGCCGACCCTACCACGGTCTTGGTGACGCCTTCATGCACATCGCGCTCGGCCTGCATTGTGTAATGCTGTGAAAAATCGTCTAAACCTCGTTCCAAGGCGCCGGCGCCACGACGAGAGGATGGGACCTGCCTGGCGACCGCTTCGAGCATCGTCCGCGCGCGCCCGACCGCCTCGGCAAAGACCGCCCCCACGGAGAAGCTGTTCCGGGCCGCGGCCAAGTCTTCACGAAGCCGTCTGCCGCGAACCAAAACCTGCTCAATCTGTGCGAAACTGCGCTCGTTCGACGCATGTAACTCCTCAATCGCCGGCCGCATCGTGTCCTTACAGTGGGCCGATTTCGCCGAAGCGCATCGCACAGACAGACGCGCACTCGCCTGGCTCATGGAACCGAGTGTCTGTGCAAGGAGTTGGGAGCGGTCCTTGGATTCAAATGCCAGTTGCTGCATCGTGCCGGCTAGTACGGCGAGAGCGTCCCCCGACTTTCCGATATGCTCGGCCCGAACGCTGGCGTTCGACGCCAACCGTTCTATTTGGATTTCCACCGCCTCGATCTTCCGAATCGACTCTCCCATCGTGCCGATGGTCTCTGCCAAGCCGTTGTGGGTGGTCTGGTTGGCCAATTCGGCGTCAGCACAGTGGACGAGTCCGGCCAGCATGGCAGTGCATGCCTGTTCCATCTGCAGAAAGGACGTTTTGCTCTCAGCTTCGGATAGGCCGGACAAGCTTCGGCTCTCTTCGGCCATCGCCAGGACATGCGACGCGATGCCATCCAGACTCTGCGTAATCGCGAGAACCGAGCGGGCGAATTTCTCGCCGGCGTCGCCGAGTTGCGACGATTGTAAGGCCACGGCAGCCGCCAGGCCTCGGGGATCACGGGAGATGGGAGCATCTTGCCCCTCGGAGCCGGACGAAAGGCGCCGCAGAATCTCTATTACATGCTCCACCTGTTGCCGCGTGATGTCGTGGAACTGAATAGAAATGACCAGCTTTTTGAAAGCATCCGATATGGCGGTGTATCGGGATCGCATTCGAACCGATGAATCGTGCGCCCGCTTCTGAATTTCGCCGAATGAGGAAAGGTGCGCCAGGATTCCGGAGATCATCGAAGGCAGATCGTTTCCCTGCTGTTTTTCGCGTGCGGCAGCGTCGACCAGGGCACCCTCAATGGGTGGAATCAGTTGGCTCGCGGTCGCGATGGCATTTTCAACCCGCTCCTGCACACTGCCCGAGAGAGACTTAACATCGTCTGCCAGCGGACCGAAGTCGGCGCCCGCCGCGCCCAGCCGCGCCGTTTCAATCTGCGTCAGCACTCCGAGCGTCGTGAGGGTGGAAACCGTTCCATTAAATGAGCAAAGAGTCTGTCTTACCTGGCCGGCCCCCTGCAGCATGCCGTCCAGCAAGCCGGTGCCCTCTCCGGCACGGGTCTTTATCTTGTTCAACCGGCCTAAGATGCCCGTCAAAGCGTGCGCCGCCCGTAGGCCCTGTTCAGGCGAGACCAGATCTGACAAAGCTGTCAATTGAGACGAAATCGAATCGACAGCCTCGATAAACCCGGACAGTCTTTCGCCGAGATTCAAGAAATCGTGTTCTGTGTTGCGATTCAGATGCTCGAGGTCCGCGATCACCTGGACAAGTGTTGCGGGAGAGTCCTCCAGGTCCTTCACTCTCCTTTTTCGACCCAAGGTTCGCAGCCGCTCGAAACGCCGGGCCTTCGCGGGCCGCACTCCACCGTGGGCATCCTGTTGGCCGGTTAACTGCATGTTGCTCGATCCAGGTTGTGACATTCCAGCGCATTCAAGACAAGTACTACCCTCCCGTCACCCATGATGGCGGCGCCTTGAAACTCTTTACATTGCTCCAGGCCGCCCGCCAGCGGCTTAATCAGGACCTCTACTTCACTGACAAACTTATCGACCACCAAGCCGTACTTTATGGCGGCCGCTTCGACGATTGCCACGCAAAGTTCCGGAGTTTCTACAGGTGCCAGGCCCAACATCTCCGCGAGGCTGAAGATGGAGTAGATATTTCCCCGGACCTGCGCGAGGGTGAGCCCGCGGTAGTCGTGTACATCCTCGGCCGGCACCTTCACCATGTCGCGAATACTACTTAACGGCAGGATATACTCCTGGGCGCCCGCTTCCAGCAGAATGCCCTTGGAAATCATGAGACTGGTAGGTAGTTTGATCGACAAGGTGGTGCCAGAACCGAGCTTGGACCGGATTTCGATGGTCCCTTGCAGGTTGCGAACATTGCTGCGGACGACGTCCATGCCTACTCCCCGGCCGGAAACGTCGGTGACCTTGGCGGCAGTCGTCAGCCCAGGTAGAAACACCAATTGAAAGGCAGCTTCCTCGCTCATACCCGCCGCCGTTTCCTGAGTCAATAGACCCTTTTCAACGGCTTTCCGCTTGAGACCCACGGCGTCCAGCCCCCGTCCGTCGTCGGTAATTGCAATGACCACGCCGCCGGCTTCATGCATGGCTCGCAAAGTAAGTTGGCCGCAGCGGTCCTTTCCTTTTGCGCGGCGTTCCTCGGGCGGCTCAATGCCGTGATCGACCGCATTGCGGATCACGTGAACCAGGGGATCGGCGATCTGTTCCAGGATGGTCTTGTCCATCTCGATGCCCTCGCCCTCGATGACGAGTTGCACCTCTTTCCCAAGAGATCGCGCGAGGTCCCGGACGAGGCGGGGAAATTTCTGGAATACGGTCTTGACGGGCAGCATCCGGATCGACATGACGCTAGCCTGGAGTTCGTCGGCAATGCGGGATATGTTCGACCCGGCATCTTTCAGGTCCTTTACCATTCCCGGGCCATCGGCGCCGTCGTTCAGCTTCTGTGCGAGCAGCGGAAATGTTCCCCGGGCAACCAGCAGTTCGCCGACGACTCTCATCAGGCGATCCAGCTTGTTCTGTTCGATTCGAATCGTCGACGGCGAGTTGGAGGCACCCGGCCGGACCGTCGCCGCCCGGTCGCTCGGGGCTTTCAAAGGCTGAGTGGGACTGGCAGGCTCGGCATGTTCCGGAACCGGACTGCTATCGCCCTTCCGCGACATACCGTCCAGAACGGAGCGAGCCGCCCCAAAGGCGCTGGCCAGGATCGAGCGTTCGTCGCTGCCCAGTGCCGCGCCGGTTCTCACCGCGGCGTCCAGGATTCGAAGCTGTTGCGCCACCGGTTCTTCCAGTTCCGGGCAGTTCCGGTACTGGGCTGCCGCCGACAAAGTCTTGAGGCCGCGCAAGTAGGTTTCGAGGACGGGTCCCGCGGACTCGGCGTCGTTCTCCATCCGTCGGAAGCAGCCCGCGATCATCTCGATCGACTGCGACGTCGTGTTGAGAAAGGCCGCGTCTCTCACATCCAAGGGCCGTCCGGATGGAACGACGTTGGTGCGAACCCCGGCAGGCCGGACCCCCAAACGTTCGAGCAGTTCCGGCGAAACCGGTCCCCCCGCGCCGTTGTGCGTAAGCCTGCCCAACAGAGTACGGATTGCGTCGCACGTTTCGAGGACGGTTTGAATCGTGTCCTCCGGCACCGGCCCGGCAGTCGCTCCCCGAAAGGGATCCAACCGGGACTCCAAGGCGTGGGCCACTCGTAGCAGCAGTTGCAGCGGGTGACTGGCGGTCAGAGTGTCACTCTCGAATTGTCCCAAGAGCAGACCCGCATTGCCCTTGACACTGTGGACGCCGCGAAAAAGGGAGTCGAGATCATCCTTCGATGCGGAGTCTTGCTCCAACGCCAGCGCGTCCCTCTCAATTCCTTCCAGCCGGTCTTCGCACTCCACCATGAACAGTTCGAACGCTTCCACGGGCACGGAGCCAAGCAGGGCGACAGCCTCGGCCTGGTCTTCGAGCAACCGGATCCGTAGCTCGCATTCGTCCTCTACGTAAACGAAGACTTCTTTCAGGGCTGCAAAATCGCGATCCGTGACTAGAAGGATCTCCCACCAGAGATAGCAGTGCTCCGCCTCCAGCGAGGGGAGCGACGGGACCTGGTCCGCGTGACCGGTGATATGCGCTTGTCCCAGTTCCCGCAGGTCGTCGAGCAGGGTAACCGGGTCTGCGCCGGAATAAAACATTTCCCGGTTCGGCTTAAAGACAATCTCGAAGGCCGCGCGAACCTGGACGGCCGGCTCCGATGGCTCAATCCGCTCCGCTTTTGGACTTTCGGGAGCCGGCAGCAATCGCGTGAGCGCGCCGGTTACTTCCACCTCTCCGGGGATACATGCGCCGTCCGCTTTTTCCTCGATGATCAGGCGGATCACGTCGCAGGCCTTCAGGCCGCAATCGATCAACTCGGGCGTCACGGCGAGGCGGCCTTCACGAGCCAGGTCAAAGGCCTCTTCCATCTTGTGGGCGAACCTGGCGAGGTGTGCGAAACCCGCGGTCGCGCCCGATCCTTTTATGGTATGAATGGCGCGGAATACCCGGTGGACCAACGTCGCATCGCCGGACTCCGCCTCGAGCGCCAGGAGGGCGGAGTCGAGCTCAATCAGCAGATCCAGCGCCTCCGCCCTGAAGTCGCCCCGCATCTGCTCCATAACGTCTATTGACATCGGTATATATCCACTTGGGATCCGTCTTCTGCCTCGGGCGTTACCGCACAACCTTCTTGGTCACCGCCAAGAGTTGGTCCGGGTCGAATGGCTTCACGATCCAGGCCGTTGCCCCCGCCGCCTTACCTGCCTGCTTCTTCTCCGGATGGGATTCAGTCGTCAACATGACGATGGGTACGAACTTGTACGCGGGAATCGCCCGAATCCGCCGGGTGAATTCGATTCCGTCCATCCCGGGCATGTTGATATCCGTCAGGAAAAGGCAAAAGTCCTGACCTTGCAGTTTGGCAATTGCGTCCAAGCCGTCCGAAGCCTCCACAATCGCGTAGCCGGCGCCTCGCAGGACCGTCTTCACGAGCCCGCGCATACTGGCGGAATCGTCCACCACCATAACGTTCTTCACAAAACCTCCCGCACGCTCAGCAACTCGCGACGCAGACCGCAGCGGTCCACCGCGCCAATGAAAACATCCGACGGGTCATCGAAGGAAAGCGCCGGGACTGCATTACGGAGCGAATACAGCAGTTGAAGAATACAGGTGTCAATGTCCTCCAGTCCTTGAGTGTCTACGGCCACGGGATTGGCATCTCCCAGACCTTCCCGTAGCGTGGCGGCGAGGTTCTCGGCATCCCGGATCGTGACCGCCCCTTCGAGTCTCAGAATTTGTCTGCCAGGCGTGCTCGTAATGGTAAATGGCATTGCCTCTGTCCTCTACGGTGGCCTCAATTGCCAACCAGAATCATGCGAATGTTCTCGATCATCAACTCCGGCAAGCTGGGCTTGACAATGTAAAGATTAGCCCCTGCCTCAAAGCCTTTCGTCTTGTCCTTGGCTTCGCTTTCGGTAGACACGATGATAATTGGAAGTAAGCTGTACTTCCCGTCGGCCCGTACCCGCCGGATGAATTCGTAGCCATCCATGTTACTCATGTTGATGTCGGTGAGAACCAGGTCGCAGGAGTTCGTATACAGCTTTTCCAGTGCATCGCTGCCATCCACCGCCGTAATTACCTGAAAGTGTGCCTGCTCGAGGATGTGGGAGTGATAGCTCCTGACGAATTGTGAGTCATCCACGATTAGAATTGTCTTTTTCGTATCCACAGCGCTATTCCTTCACATAGACCAGGTAGGTTTCAAATCGCCTGAGTTTGAAAGCCGTTGTCACGCGTCCTACCGATTCGGAATGCCCCAGGAAAACGTAGCCTCCGGGATTCAGGGCATTGTAAAAGTGATCTACCACGGCTTTTCGCGAAAGATCGTCGAAATAAATCAAAACATTGCGGCAGAAGATGAAATCGAATCCCCGCATAGCCCGCATTGCCATCCGGTCGTGCAGGTTCAGATGGAGAGGTTGGACCAGGGCGGCGGTTCTCCGCCGCACCAGGTACTCGTCACCATCCTCAATCAGGTATTTCTCCCGGTATTCGTCGGGAACATCGTTTACCGACCGGCGTCCGTAGCGGGCCTCTTTCACTTTTCGAAGCATGTTCTCATCGATGTCGGTCGCCGTAATCTGGCAGTCCCAGGATTGAGCCTGTGGAAAGACTTCCTGTAGGATCATCGCGAGCGTGTAGGCCTCTTCTCCCGACGAGCAACCCGCGGACCAGATTCGCAGGGTCCTTTCTCCGCGCGCCTGCTTGGCGGAAAGCACTTCCGGCAAGCAGTGATTGGCGAACGCCTGCAACTGGTCGTACTCCCGGAACATGTACGTTTCGTTGGTGGTGACCAGATTGGCCAGCGCCTGCATCTCCTCTCCCTGCGGGTCGGCATAGCTGAGTTTGAACATATACTCGCGGGGGTCGTCCAGGCCTAGCGCAGCCATACGCCGGGCAACCCGAGTTTTCAGAAAGTAAATCTTCTTTTCATCGAAATGCAGCCCTAGTTTCTGATAGATCAGGTGGCTCAGGCTCTGGAATTGTTCGACGGAGAGGTCTGGCATGGCGTTCCGGTCAGCAGCTCAGGGCCTGCAAGATCTCCTCATCGGATTCTTCGAGGACGCGCGCCGCGAGAAGGGGCTTCAACCCAGGCTGTTCGGTCGTCCGAAGGGTCTCAGCTGCCCCGAGACGAACCATACGTTCCGTGCTAGACAGGCAGGAAACGAGGAACCGGCACACGTCGTCACGGCCAGCCCAGAATCCCAGAACCCGCACCGCCTGGTAGCGGCACAATGGTGCATCTCCGTCCTCAACCACCGCCCGCAAGGCCGGCAATAAGCTCTCGCCAAGGTCTTGCGACCCGCAGCGAGGATAAATAGCGATGAGCGCACTGAGAATCGCGGAGCGAAGGTGCGGGCCGCGTATCGGCAAGAGGCTTGCCACTTCGGCGAAGTCCCCGCCGGATCCCAGAGCAGCGATCGCTTTCAGACAAGACGCCAGCAGGAAGTCCGGCAGCGCCGCCAAATCCGGAAAACAACGCCGGACGGCCACTAACGAAGATTCCTGGCCAATGCCGACCAGCGCCTCCAGGCAGGCGCCAACCAGCATGGGATGAGAATCGGCCCGCAACAGATTCTCGATCGGCTCCCGGAACTCTACTGCCCGAATCCGGCCGAGATTCTCCACGGCGGTAATCGCTACGTTGAGGTCCCCGTCTGCAAGCGCCGCCGTATAGATCGCCTTTGCGTCAACGGCCTGAATGCCGCTCAACACGTCAAGGACGAGCTTTCTCATATCCTTGTCGCCATCTCGCATGACGGTGGTCAGGAAGCGGATCGAACGTGCCCCCTTGCGGCGCAGCACGTCCACCGCCTGATTGCGGATCTGGGGATCTTCGCTTCCGAGTAAGCGGATGGAGCCCTCGATTGCCTCGGCGGCATCGATCCGAATCAAGGCCTGGAATATAGCGTCCCGTACGGCGAGCGAAGACTCCTCACCCAGTCTTGCCAGGAGAGCGGCGACGCCTTCCGGGGTGTTCAAATATCCGATATCCTCGGCGGCATAGGCGCGGTCGACTTCGTCGGTGCAATTCAACTTTTCAATGAACTCGCTAAGGCAGCTCATTCCTTTGTCCTCCGGACCGCCTTTACAATCTCTCCCGCCACTTCATGACTGGGCGCCACCACGCATGCCCCGCCTCGTTCGACAGCCTCGCGCGGCATACCGTAAACCACGGCGGTCTGCTCGCTTTCGGCAATGGTGTGGCCGCCCGCCTGCTTAATCGCGACCATCTGATCGGCGCCGTCGTCACCGATGCCGGTCATCAGAACGCCGATCGTATCGGTTCCATAGATCTTTAGAACCGAGTCCATCATCACGCCCACCGAGGGTATGAATAGGGTTGCCGGCGTGGTTGGTGTGCGGATGACCACCTCGCCCGTCATTTTGCGGTGCAGACACAAATGCATCCCGCCCGGTGCTACATAACAGACACTCGGCTCTACAGGCATACCGGAACGCCCTTCCACCACTTTCAGGGCGCAATGCTCGTCCAACCGTTTGGCAAAAGAGGCAATAAAGGCCGGAGGCATATGCTGCACCAGGAAGATACTGGCGGGCAAGTCCGCCGGAATCTGGGGCAACACGTCTTGCAGGGTCGCCGGCCCTCCGGTGGAAATTCCGATGGCGATGGCTCTTTTTCGGGTCACGTTCTCAAACGTCGTCCGCGCCGGCGGCTGGTACGGCTTCCGCCGCTCACGGACGCGATGCAAGCGGTCGACGATGCCGCGGGAGGCCGCGGCTTTGAGCTTCGAAATCAATTCTTCGGCCACCGCGCCCATGTTGGAGGAGACCGTGCCATCGGGTTTAGCGACAAAATCGAAGGCCCCCAGTTCCAGGCACTCGAAGGTAGTCGTCGTGCCCTCCTGGGTCAGCGAGGAAACCATGACAACCGGGCAGATTTTTTCCTGCAGGATCATCTGGAGGGCGGTGATACCGTCCAGTTTCGGCATATTGATGTCCATCGACACGACATCGGGCCGTAAGTCGCGGGCCTTCGCCACTGCGTCCTCGCCATCCCGGGCGAGGCCCACCAAATCCAGGTCGGCCGACGCCGCGACGATTCGTTTGATGGTCTGCCGCATTAAGGCGGAATCGTCCGCCACAAGCACACGTACTCTGGCCATTGGTTTAGAAAAGGCACCAGGGCCGCCGGCCGGCCCCGGTTCGGAGTTCGTCTATGCGGTAACTTCGGAAAGGTCCGCCTGCTCCTGGCGGGAGAGAATCTTCTCCACGTCGAGCAGCACGATCATGCGTTTACCCGCATCCACCTTGCCGATTCCGGAAATGAACCGCTGATCGATTCCGGACCCGATGGCCTCGGGAGGAGGCGCGATATCCTTCTTGGCGAGATTCAATACTTCGCGTACGGAATCCACCACCAGGCCCGTCTTGATTCCGCCCAGATCTACGATGATGATCCGGGTGCGGTCATCGGACGGCTTGATTTCGAGTTCGAAGCGCTTCCGCGTATCCAGCACGGGGATCACTTCCCCGCGCAGATTGGTGATGCCCTCGATGAATTCCGCGGCCTTCGGCACTTTGGTGATCTTGGCGAGCCGGTCGATCTCCTGAATCTGCGAGATGGGAACGCCGTATTCCTCGGCGCCGAGCATGAACGTCACCAGTTGGATTTCGCTCAGTTCCTGCGCGTTGGCGCCGGTTTTGTGAACTTCCCTGGCCTTGTGCTCTTCGCCATCCTGGGCCGAGGAGTCTTGTACGTCCCGCAATTTCTGGTCTTTCATCAAGCTGGCGACATCCAGCAGCATGATCAACCGGGCGCCATCGTCCAGTTTGGCAACTCCCGACAGTTCCATCCCCCCGCTCGATGTGATACGAGGCGGCGGTTCCATCAGGCTTTTAGGCACGTTCAGCACCTCATGGACGTGATCCACCACCAACCCAAGAACGAACCCGTCGGCATCCACCACGATGATGCGCTGGTCTTCCTGGATGTTCTGAGCGATCTGCTCCTCAAACCGGCGCAAGGCGGCGACCGTCTTCCGGCCCTCGGCGACTACCTCCTCGCCACAGGCCCGCGCGGCATCGTGATCGCCTTGCTCTTCGTGCCTCACCCGGAGCTGAAGGTGCTTGATTACCATTTCGTTCAGCCCTCGCGCCTGCGCCAGCGTCTCCATCAGCAGCTGGCTGGAACTGTTGGTTTCAGCGAGCCACTTGCGGAGGCGCTCACTTACTTTAGGTTCCACCTTTTGGTAGCAATCGCCGGCGAAAATCTTGGCGACCTCATCGAGCGCGCTGTCATACTCCTCCCGAAGGGTCCGGCAGCTAGCGGCGAACTCATCGGCCAGCGACCGCTGCTGCAGCAGACGCCGCAAGTCGATGACCGGCAGAATCTTACCCCGAACAGTCAACACTCCCAGCACGTATTCGGGGACGTCGGGCACCTGGTTGGGGGTCTGCACACGCAGAATCTCCCTCACATGCTCCATATGGAAGGCGAATTCCTCTTTCGCGATGCGAAAAGTTACCATCTTTTGGACTTCGGCGTCAATGCCTTTCGATTTGCCCGACACCTCGGTGCCTGTCGCTTCCGAACCTGAAGCCGCGCCATTTGTGGGCGCATTTTTTCGTGTCACGCCGATTTCACAGACATGAGCTGCATTCAGGGCCATGACGATGCGCTGCCCTTTATCGAGCTTTACAACTCCTTCCAGATAGTCGGAACTGGTGCCGCGAATGGCCGCGGGGGGCGGTTCAATCTCGCTGCGCATGACGCGAGTCACCTGTTTGACGCGATCCACGCGCAAACCGGTCTTGACGCCATCGATATCGACCACCAATACCCGAGTGCGGTCGGTCTCTTGTGCCCGTTCCATCCCGAAACGGGTGCGCATGTCGATGACCGGCAGGACTACGCCACGCAGATTGGCGATGCCATCCACATAGGCCGGCGTGCGAGGGACTTTCGCCATCTTGGGAAGGCGAATGATTTCCTGTACCGACATGATATCGAAGCCGAACTCTTCGTCCTTTAAAAGGAACGTGACAAGTTGGCTTTCGTCTTTCAGGCCGGCGGAGGTCTGTAGAGTGTCTTTTTCCATGACGAATCTCCTTTGACGAGAATGCTCTGCCGGTTACCCGTTTTGCAGTTCATCGGCCTGCGAGGCGATCTCCTCGATGGCTTGGGCGATCTCCTGGGCAGCCTTTAACCCCTGCTCGGAGGCGCCGGCCGCTTCGGTGGAAGCGCGCGCGGTTTCCTCGGCGGCGGCGGCAATCTGCTGGCTGGCTTTGCCAGCCTGCTCGAGTCCGGCCGCGACCTCACCGGTTCCTTTGGCTATTTCCCGGATGTCCCCCACCACCACATCGGATTCCTTGGCAATCCGCTCGAGGTTCGCGGTCGAGACTTTGGCGCGCTCCACTTCGGCCCGCCCTTTACTTCCGGCCAGTTCGATGTCCCCGGCAACCTTGGTGATCTGCGTCTGGACGTTCTTGACCAAGTCTTTGATCTTGTCCGCGTTTTCGCTGCTCTCATTCGCCAGCGACCGGATGTCGCCAGCCACCACCGAGAAGCCCCGGCCGTATTCCCCGGCGCGCGCAGCTTCGACGTTGCCATTCACTGCGAGCATCTTGGTCTGAACCGTGACCATGACAATGGCATCGACGATCTTGTCGATCCGGCGTGTCCGTTCCTCCAGTTCCAGAATGTTCTTGGCGGATTCGCCGGCTGCGTCGGCACTCTTTCCAACGTTCACAATAAGCGTATCGACGTTCACTTTGTTGCTGGTCAGGAGTTTTTGCGTGGCCAGAGCTTTTTCCACGCTCAATTCGGCGCGGTCGCCCATACCCTTGGCGGCATGCCGCATTTGTGCTCCCAAGGCGTTGGAGGCTTCCGCCGCCTTGGCCTGAACGCCACCCGCCTTGTTGATCTGCTCAATGGCAATGGAAATCTGCTGCGAGGATGTCTTCAATTCCTCGGCGTTGGTGGATAGCTCCTCGGCGGTAGCCGCCAATTCCTCGGCCGATTTTTGAGCGTTGGTGGATGTCTTCAGTGACTCCGCCATCTCGGCCAGCGACCGAGCTGCATCGCTCATCTCTCCATACGCTTTGGACTGCTCCTGCGTCGATTTCTGGGCCTCCTGGCAGGCCGACGTGGCTTCCTCGGCCGCCGCGGCGATCTCTTCCGCGCCCTTCAGATAGGCCTTGGCGCCCGCCAACGCTTCCGTAGCGTTCTTCTGAATTTCCACGCAATTCACTCTGACCTCTTCGTAGTCACTGGCGATCTTCAGCAGATCCTGGGTGATGACCCTGGCCTTCTCCACTTCCTCGCGGCCCTTCTTGCCGGCCGCTGCTGTATCGGCGGCGACCACCTTCACCTGGTTCTGAATCTCGTTGACTACTTCCTGAATGCCACGCGCGCTTTTCTCGCTGATCTCCGCGAGATTGCGCACTTCGTCTGCTACCACGGCGAATCCTTTGCCATGTTCCCCGGCCCGGGCAGCTTCGATTGCGGCGTTCAGCGCCAGCAGGTTGGTCTGGTCGGCAATCCGGGTCACGGCGTGGACAATCTTGCCGATCTCCTCGGATTGGCGCTCCAATTCGCCAATCATTTTTGCGGATTCCAGATTTCCATCGGCGGCGTCTCCGACTCCCTTGATAAGAGCCTCAATGTCCAGGGTGGTCGACTTGGCGAGAGCCACAACCTCGTTCACGCGCCGCAGCGATGTTTCCGCGCGGCCGTTGGCAGCATCCGATGCTTTCTCGATCTGGTTAATCGCAGCGCGCGACTCCTCCGCGGCGGTGGACGCCTGGTCGGCGCCTGCAGCGATGGTGTGCATCGTCTTTTCCAACTCTTCCACGGCCCCGGTAGCTTCCGCGATGGCGCTCGATACCTGGTCGGTGGCGGTGGAGAGTTTCTCCGCCACTGCTTGCGCGCGAGCCACGGTCCGGGCGCGCGCCTTATCCTCGGCCAGTTTCTTGGCGGTGAGGCGGTTCTGGGCGATGTCGTCGCCTTGCCCATTCGGTTCCACGGTTTTCTTCGCGGGCGGCGGCGAAGACTTTTGCGGTCCGAGACGATTCATTGCCAAGCGGCTCGGTACTGCCGGCGCCCCGTTGGTGGGTGTTTCTGCGTTTTGTTTAATCACGAAATCTCCGAAAGCGGTTTTGTTGGCACGCCGCAACGGGGTGCGAGAGAGCTTGAGTTACTGAGGCACGACTACCCGTTGCTCTCTTTCACTCAGTTGTTTTATCGGATGAAAGCTGCGGAAGCTTTTGTAGGTATTTGTCCTACGAGGATCATTCAGCGAGGCGGTTCTTGAGAGCGTAACGAATCAGTTCGGCCGTGCTGTTCAAGTTAAGCTTGGTCAGAATCCGGGTACGATAGGTGCTGACGGTCTTCTCGCTGAGCGCAAGCCCCGCGGCGATTTCCTTCACCGTCCTGCCGAAGCCGATGAGCCGTACCACCTCCAATTCGCGACTGGAGAGAGCTTGGGTGCCCGACCTTAACTCCCAGCCACCCGGGAGACCTCCGGGCGGAGTCGGGCCGAGTCCGCTCACCTCTTCCACCATCACAGCAAAGTAGTCGACCGACCCATCATCACGCCGCTGGCATTTCAGCGACGAGTTGGTGTGAACGACATCGCCATTCTTGCGTATCCAGCGTTTCTCGATCTGATAGCCGTCGACCTCTCCGGCAACAATCCGGCCATAGTTTCTGATATCGACAGCCAAGTCGTCCGGATGTACCAATCCTGCCCAGGTCATCTGCATGAGCTCGCGGCGTTCGTACCCCAATATGCCGCAAAGGCGGTTGTTTACCTCGATACATCCTTTGGTCGGCGATACGATCGCCATCCCGACCAACCCGAGTTCGAAGTAGCACAGGGAGCGTTCCCAGCTCGCCCGCAACGCTTGTTCCGCGCGACGACGCGCCGCGGCTTGTTCCGTCCTGTCGATATCCGCCGCCCGAAGCTCCGCGGTGCGCTCTCCGGCTCGCCGGTCCAGTTCCTCGGTGAGTTGCTTCACATCGGCCCTGGCTTGGCTCAACTCGGGGGTTTCGACAACCAGCCAGGTTCCATTTCGCTTCGCGATAGCAAACCGGTGCGTATATCCAGCGTCAAATATCGCGGCGGCCCGGTCGACCGCGAGGGGATAGCTGCACAGCATGATGATGCGCCGGTTGGCGATTAACTCGGCGAACTCGTCTTCATATGCATCCTGATTGCGCCGGTCTCTCCGTGCCAGCCACGTCGCGCTCACGTTTACCCTCATCCCGGCACACCCTCGTGCCAGAGCTTTTTCGAGCTTCGCTTCCCAATCGCGAACTAATTGCGGGATGCCGTGAGCGTCACCGCCGTGACACCAACGAGATTCCGGTACAATCTCGATGTCTCCCGCGGCTAAACGCGTGAGGGCGCTTGGCAGGGCGCGTTCCAGGGCTTCTTGCGCCCGGTGCTCGTCGAGCGGATCGAAAACCCCCCATACGCAGAATTCGTTCTGCTCCAGTCCCGTCTTGAAATAGGGGACCAGAACATCGAGCAAGTCCCTTTCGCTCTGGTAAAACTGGCAGAAATGCGTGCCCCAGGGAATGTCGCCCACGGTGCCGATGCCGGACTTCCTCAAACCATTTGGCACGGTGAATACCTCGTTTGGCGCCGCGCGGAGGGGGCTGAACAATGGGCGGTGCGCGGCGATCGGGCGCCTTGCTCCAGGAGCCGTTCGGACGAATTGCCTAATATGATTGTCCCATGTCGACGGTCTGCCCGTAGCCGTCGGATACCCGGTCCGCCAAGCAGCGCGGGGCTCCGGCGCCGATAGCGCGGGAATGCTGAAAGTAGCTTTCTAAATATCGAAGGTAACCCAAGCGAACCGGGTGCTAGAATCCAACAATGAACAAGTCGATCCCACTGCTTCTATTGGTCTCCGCGACCACTGCGCTTCCGGAGACGCGGCCGATCGCACATGAGGATGTGTGGCTCATGAAGCGGGTGGGCGCGCCGGTAGTGAGTCCTGACGGCAAGTGGGTTGTCGTGTCGGTAACCGAGCCAGCCTACGATCAGTCCGTCACCGTAGACGACCTGTGGCTAGTCCCCACCGATGGCAGCGCCAAACCGAAGCGAATCACCCACACCCGCGCACCGGAGTCCGGAGTGCAATGGAGCCCGGACGGCCGCCGCATCGCATTCTCCACGCGGCGCGAGGGCGACGAGGTAAACCAAATCTACGTGCTCGACGTTCTGGGCGGCGGCGAGGCAGCGCGAGTCACATCGCTTTGGACTGGGGCTTCAGCTCCGCAATGGCGTCCGGATGGCTCGGCGATCGCCTTCACCAGCATGGTCTACCCCGGCGCGAACGACGACGAGGCGAATAAGAAGATCGCGGCGGAGCGCAAGGCGGAGAAGGCGCACGTGCTCGCGTACGAGACGTTCCCGATTCGCTACTGGGACCATTGGCTCGACGATCGTCAGACTCACTTGTTCGTGCAGGAACTGGGCGAAGGCTCGAAGGCTCGCGACTTGCTCGCGGGCACTAAACTGGTGAGCAACCCTGGATACTCGGGCACGGAGACGAACTCGGGCGAGGAATTGGCCGCGGCGTGGTCTCCGGATGGCCAATCGCTCGTGTTCGCTGCGATCTCCAATCGCACCGAGGCCGCCTATGCGCGCGTGATCACTCGCCTGTACCAGGTTCAGGCAAGCGCCGGCGAGCCCAGGCAACTTACGCCCGATGGTAACGCCGCGAGCTTCAACAAGCCTCGGTTCAGCCCCGACGGCAAGACTTTGTACGCTGTTCGGCAGTTGGAGGGCAACCTGCCTTATTACGCCGCACGCATTGCGAGAGCAGGCTGGCCCGCGGCAAACGACTGGCAGGTTCTCTCGCCGTCGTCCGAACTGTCGGCCACATCCTACGGGATTTCACCGGACAGCAAGACCGTATACTTCCTGGCGGAAAGCGACGGTCTTGAGAAGCTGTACGCCTCGCCCGCGGCCGGTGGAGCCGCCACCGAGCCATTCAGGCTTGACCGCGGATGTCTGACCAACCTCGCGATCCCCGCCGGAGCTTTATCGACCATGGTCGTCTCCAACTGGGGAAGCGCCGCGAATCCGGCGCAAGTTGTGCGCGTCGATCTCGCGACGGGAGAGCGCCAGTTCCTCACCGACTTCGACTTGGCGCGCGCGACCCAACTCGACCTCGCGCCCGTCGAACATTTCTGGATCACCAACTCCAAAGGCAGGCGGGTTCACAGCATGCTCGTGCGCCCGCCGTCGTTCGACCCCTCGAAAAAGTATCCCTTGCTGGTCTTGATCCATGGTGGCGCTGCGAACATGTTCCGCGACGAGTTCGGCGTGCGCTGGAACTACCACTTACACGCAGCTCCGGGATACGTAGTGCTGTTGACGAACTATCGCGGGTCGACAGGCTTCGGCGAGAAGTTCGCGCAGGACATCCAGATCGACCCGCTCAAGGGGCCCGCTGACGACATCAACCTAGCGGCGGATGCGGCCATCAAGCAATTCGCCTTCATCGACGGAACGCGTCAGGCAGCAGCGGGTGCCAGTTACGGCGGACACCTCGTCAACTGGATGCAGGCCACAACGTCGCGTTACAAGGTGCTGGTGGCGCATGCGGGCGAGATCAATCTCGAGTCGCAGTGGGGCACCAGCGACGACATCTATCATCGCGAAGCGATGGAAGGCGGACCGTACTGGGAGAACTCGAAACCGTGGGAGGAGCAAAATCCAATCCGCTTCGCTAAAAACTTCCACACGCCGATCCTGCTCAGCGTCGGTGAGCGCGACTTCCGCGTGCCTATGAATGAGACCCTCGAAAACTGGAGCATTCTGCAGCGGATGCGCGTCCCGAGCAAGCTCCTGGTATGGGAAGAAGAGAACCACTGGATCACGAAGGGCGAAGACAGCCGCCGCTTCTATCGCGAAGTCCGCGAGTGGCTCGCAAAGTATTTGTGAGATTTTTGCCGCGAAAACTTCGGGTTGCCCGCGGCTGAACAAGTCTGGTAATAACCAGGCCGCTTCGTCGATCGATCACCTCCGTAACGTGCCGGCGAGCCAGTAATCGACACTGAACTTTCCCGGACCAAAGCAGATCAGCCAGATAAAGAAGAGCACGTACAGGACTTCCGGAAGGTAGAGGAAATCGTCGAGCCAGTTAAGAAGCGAAAGTCCTTTAGGCATGGTGGATAGCTTGGTGGTCAGGATGGCGACGAGCATATCGGCCATTAAAGCCACGCAGGCCAGGCTCGAAAGACACCCCGCGGTCAGCAAGAATCCGCCGACGAACTCGACACCCGACACGAAATAAGTCATCAGGCGGGGAAACGGGACTTTTCCCTCCACGAGCGTTTCGTACATAGTTTGCGTGCTGCCGGCGACAAACAATTTGTTTGCCCCGGAGATGGCGAAGAACAGCCCGAGCGAAACGCGTACCAGCAGGACGGCATATTGTTCCAAATCATTGCTACCCAGCAGCGCAAACTGGGCCAACCGTTTCCAATCCACCTCTTGTCCCTCCATCGAGATTATGTGTCCATCCGTTCGACCCATTGAGCGCGCCATGACATCGGACGCCGCCCCAATGCTGATCCAGTGCCGCACGGATCTCTTGATCCCGCAACTCGACCCCTATCTCTTCCTGCAAATCAGCTTCCCCAACGCCGTCTGATCCGGCGCCAAGAGCTCGGAGATCCGCTGGTGGTCGACGTCGGCGACGATGATTTGGCCGACCTCCGTGTTGACCTCGCGGAAGATGCCGTGAGACTTCATCTTTGCCACCTGGTACTGGTTGTCCTCGTTGGGAGTAACGTAATGCACCGAGTCGGCCTTGAAGCGGTGCACCAGGAAGAGGTGGACGAGGGTCATCAGGCGCTTCCTGCGCAGCGACTCCGCAAAGGTGTTCTGGTCGCGCATCGAGAGGATGCTGCGGCCACGCCGGTCGTGGATGGGGGCGAAGACCACGTTGGCGAGCTTCTCCTCCCCCTTGTCGTAGACTCCCAGCTCGAGTAATTCAGAACCGGCGCGGTGGGGCCGCAACTGAACGCGGAGCCCGCCGGGGAGTTCGTTGTGCCGCGTCCACATCGCCAGCCACTCCTCGAGCAGCTTCTTGGGCACCTCGGTCTGTACCAGGTGCTGGTGTTGGGTCGAGCCCCTGCCCATCGCCATGGTCGTCGCCGTGCGGCCCGACGTAGCCACCAATGCCGCGTCCGCGCGCGGTCCGCCGACGAGGGTTTGGGGTGTGCGGTAGGGAGACTCGACCATGCGCAGTTTCCGTTGCAGATGGGCAAGGGCGAGCATGCCGTCCTGCTTGAGGGCGGTGGCGAATTCCTCGGCGGCGAGGCCGTCGATCTGGTGCCCGCCATAAGTGACGAAGTTGAAAACGAACCCCAGCTTGCCCAGTTCTTCGGGGAAGCGTCGCATATCCTCGTCGCTCATGCCGGTGGTGTCCCAACTGAATGACGGCGAGAGGTTGTAGGCGAGCATCTTATCGGGGAATTCGGCGTGGATCGCCTCGGCGAACTGGCGGGCGTCGGCGAGGTCGGCGGTCTTGGTCTCCATCCAGAGCACGTCGGCGAAGGGCGCTGCCGCAAGCGACTTGGCAATGGCGTACGGAATGCCGCCGCGCACCTGGTAGTACCCTTCGGGCGTCTTAGCCGCCTCGCAGTCCCACTCGACGTCGATGCCGAGCTCTCGTGCCTTCTGGCGGGCGTCGTAGTGCGAAGCGCGCGCGGCGAAGCGCTGCCACTCGTCGACGCTCGTCTCGAGCTGCTCGCCTTCGGTATTGCGGAAGTCGATCACCTCGGCAACGGCCTCTCCGAAGGTCCGGAGGCGGGCCTCGTCCTCCCACGCCTCGAGGAACCGGGAGGCGATCCGGTCGAACACGGCGTCGATCGATGTCTCCTTCCCTTCCCGCCAGGAGGCCACGGCTTCCGCGGCCTGTGCCAAAATGCCGCGGCGCTCCAGCCATTCCCGGGCGACGGCGTGCTCTCCGGCCGAGACGGCGTACAAGAGATGGCCGTTGAGTTCGGGGACTCCCAGCTCGTGGAAATGTTGGATCAGCGCCAGGAAGCACGGCTTGTAGGCCGGCACGTCGGGGTTCGTCGCCCCAACCAGAAAGGGTTGATCGCGCTCGTCGCCGCGGCCGTCGATCAGATTGGCAGCTTCGGCGTCGGTGCGGGCGACGATAAGGCCCGCCACGCCCATGACGTCGAGCTGGAAGCGGGCCGCGTTCAATCTCTTGTTCTGTTCGTCCTGTGCCACAAGCACTTTGCCACCCTGATGGCCGCACTTCTTGGTGCCCGGGCGCTGATCCTCGATGTGATAGCCCGCCACGCCAGCCTCTACGAAGCGGCGGATCAGGTTGCGGACGTGCGGGTCGCCACCGTGGCCCGTGTCGGCGTCGGCGATGAGGAACGGCCGAAAGTCGTGGGCGGGCGTCGCGGCGCGTTGCGCCTCGGTCATCCGCAAACGCACATAGTGCTGGTTGCGATCCGCCGTAAGCAGGGCGCGCACGAGTGTCGCCGCTTCGTCGGGTACCTGGCTGAGTGGATAGCTGGCAAGATCGGGTCCCGGGTCCTCGCTGGTGCCGCCCTTGGCGGAGGTCGCCCACCCACCCAGGTAGATCCCCTCGATCCCCATCCGCTTCATCGCCACCGCCTGCCCTGGCGAGTACGGACCGAACGTCGTGATGCACTTGCGCTCCGCGAAGAGCTGTCGCAGGCGGTCATGGAATGCCGCCGCAGCTTCGCGCGCCAATGTGTGATCGGAGGCGATAGTGCCGCGCTGCTCGACTACCTGACGCGCGGTGTAAAGGCGAACGATCCCCGCGAATCTGGGGCCGTCGAACCACTGCTGGGTCGCGGCGGCTTCCTTCTCGAACGGTGTCATGATGACGCTCCTTGCTTCACTCCACCAAAATCGAGGTTCTCGGTGATTCGCGTTCCGTCACGCTCGAAGGCCTCGATGTAGCTCCGGATGCGGGACTTGGCAGTGGCCAGGTCGTAGTTATTGAGGCTGAGGTTCAATAGGTCGATGTACCAGGGAGGCTTGACGCTACTGGTGACATATTTCGCGACGATCTCCCGCGCGATGGGCAGCGTGGTCGCCTTCGAGTCGTCGTGGACGTCCCGGTCACGGGCGGCGAGCAGCTTCTCGTACTCTTCGGAGAGCAACCGCGCGAAGAGCGCCGCGTCGAAGGTATCGCCGGTGCGGGTTCCGGTCGCGGGGTCGTCACCGGTGAGCTTCGCGCCTTTCCGCAGCCACTCCCAGAGGATGCTGACACGGATCTCACCGGTAGCCATGTCCTCCATCAGGTAGAGCTGGTCGTCGTCGCCGAAGAAGTCCGCCGGCTTGAGCGCCGCGGCCTGGAAACCCTGCAAGAAGGCGTTGCCGTACTGCAGAGCCACGCTCAGCAGATCGCGGGCGCCCCGGATGGTGCGCGGCGCCGGTTCGAGCAGCACCAACCCGTCGGCGTCCTCCGGTGTATAAGTGAGTGGCGGGAAGTCGCGTCCGAGCTGGTTGTCGGCGCCGGCCTCCTCCCACACTGGCCGCACGATGTGCACCATCTTCCAGTGCGCCACCCACTTGCCGCTCGCCCCCGCGAGCTGCTCGCGCTTGCCGCCGGCCTTCGCCCGACGCATCCCGGCGGCGACGCCCGTCGCGGAGCCAACCGGGATGTTGGGCTCCATGCCGCCCTGCCACAGCGCGCGCCGGCCATTCCGGTCGGGGGTGTTCACCGCCCGGCGCACGCGGTCCTCGTAGTTGCGCATGTAGCCGTAGGTCATGCCGATCGCGTCGATATTGGGGTTGAGGAACTCCGCGTCCCACGCCATCGCGTCGGCGACACTGTTGATGTAGTCCCACCGCCCGGTGTTGAAGCCCACGAAGTGGCGGCCGAGGGCGGCACGGATCTCCATCAACTGGAAGGCCGCCTCGATCTGCTCGACCAGGACGTAGACCTTGATCGTGCCTGGCGCGAGCCCGAGGTGCTGCTCGAGCGCGGCGAGCAGGTCGTTCCATAGCGCCGCCTCCTCGGCCGTCTGGATTTTCGGCAGGTAGAAGACGATCGATGCTCCCGAGTCGCGTAGCCGTTGCTGGTTGTTGACCACGTAGAGCGTGAGGTCGACGATCGAAGCGGAGAAACCAGCGCCATCTTGCTCGCGTACGTGGCGGTCGTCGAGATGCAGACCGCGCGCGCGGAAGATCGTGGTGGTGAAGTCGAGCTGCCGCCGCCAGTCGGCGATGATGGGGCGCCCGAAAAAGCCTTGTGCCCACTGGTTCATCTCGGCGGCAACTTCTTCGGCGACGCGCAAGAAGAGTGGGTCCCGGGCGATCGCGAGTTGGAGGTTGCGCTGGTTATCGAGCGACATGGTGTCGACCTGCCCGAGGGCATCCTCGCCATCGAACATCCAGCCGTCGGCGCCTGACAGGAGCGCGTAGGCGGCATTCCGAAGGCCGCTTTCCATGCTCGCCCTCGGCTTGGTGGCGGGCCCGGTGCCCTGGATCCACTGCCGCTTCAGATCGGCCGGGATCTCGCTCCCCTCGAAGTTGCCGTCCCGGGCGTCCTGAACCCGGATGCGCGTGCGCGGGATCAGCGCCTGGGGGTCGAGGAAAGCGATGCGCTGCCGGCCGTTCTCCCGCGCCATCCGCCGCGCGATGCGCCTTGCCATCAGTTCGCGCCGGTCACGGTTGAACGGCACCAGGACCTCTAGCGCCTCGAGCGCCGCCGGGGTGTAGACCTCGGGGTATGCCTTAAGGACGCTGTTGCGGTAATCTAGCTTCCACGTCATCTGCTTGTCGTACTCCCAACTTTAATGCTACCGAGGATCTTCCGCATCGACCATTTCCTCGGAAAGGAGGCGATCATGAAGGCTGGGTGACTGTTAAACAGGACCCCAGATTCCAAACTCGAACGTCCATATGAGATAAATGGCTCCACTTCAAGCGGTTAGAAGTACACTGGTTGGTAGACGGGAAGGCAAACCCGAACGAATTCTGAACTGGGGAGGATTAACAGTATGGACATTCAAGTTACCACCCGCCAGGTGGGTTGACGTCGTCGGACGGATCACTCTCGGCGGGGGAGGCAGCACCTTCCGGGAGACCGTTCGAGATCTCATTTCAAAAGGCAACAAGAAGGTCTGAACGGCCGAACCGGTATCCCTCCAGCCTGATGAAGAAGCTGGAAATCCACGGTAGAGGGAGACTCGATGCCAAAGGTGGAAGACCTCGGTGTTCAGGAACAGCTCCAGCAACTGCACGGACACTACGATCGGCTCGTTAGGGCCGTGGAGCAGACCGCAGATACCGTGATGATAACGAACAGGCAGGGAGTCATCGAATATGTCAACCCTGCCTTTGAAGAGACCACAGATTATGCCGCAGACGAGGCCCTGGGCCGGACGCCGAGCCTCCTCAAGTCAGGATTGCACGACAACCAGTTCTACAAAGAGCTTTGGGCGCTACTCACGGCAGTCAAGCCAAACGCTGACGGGCGGGGACTACTTCGACTTCATTGCGCAGCCGGACGAGAGAGCAGTTTCTGGAGAGCTCTCAGCCGTCAGCTAAACCGGGTTGGCTGACCGCTGATCGCTGACGGCTGAATGCTCAGCTGCGAAACGTAAGCGAACTTTCGAAACCATGTACTAAGTAACCGGCGAGTGAGAATGAGGGCCGGTTGCGGCGCTTCAGGATCGTCTCTGGTTCATAGGTCCCGCCGAGGGCGAGGCGCCGTTCTTCGCGCAAGCGTGGTGCGGCACATACGGTAGAGACTCGGGTACCGACTCAAGATTGCGCTTTGTAGAACACGTACAAAAATACCGTCACACTCAGACTCGCCAGAAAATGAATCAGCGAAACTAACACCGTTACCGCGGCCATCGCACCAGCCAGAAGAGCCGATACGTCACGGATGAAGCCGAGCGCCAGGAGAATGGTCAGCAAGGCCATCCCGATCAATGCGAAGAAAGCTGCATTTTTCAGACTCATGGAGAGATTATACGCTCACAGACGCCCAACCCTATTGCACGCTGAACCGGTCGATTTCGCGTAAGTTATTGATTATAAATGGCGGTGAGGGTGGGATTCGAACCCACGGTACCCGTAAAGGTACAACGGTTTTCGAGACCGCCCGATTCAACCGCTCTCGCACCTCACCGTACTTCTAAAGTATCTGATTTGCCAATCACTTGCAACTTACCGGCCGGCTGATTGTCCCCTTATTTCGATTCCTCCGCCGAACGGTATGCATAGTGGACGTAGTCCACATCTACGTATCCGCCGGCCGGACCATAAGAGAACACTCCGAACCTCGCGCCTTTCCAGGACGCAAACCGCAATACGATCCGCTGTCCCGTATCGGTCCAAGTCTTGCCGTCCAGGCTGTACGATAGTGCGGCCTGTCCCTCGCGGTATTCCCCGCGCATCCAAACCCGCCGGCAGCCTTTGATCGAGAAGCCGGGCGCGCCCGGCCAAACTACGCGGCAAACACCGCCCTTCTTTTCGACGGCTGCCCAACCGAATGCCGTCCCACTAAGAAAAGTCAGACCGGCCCTTTGGCCGCCGGCCAGGCCTGCGAGGTCCAGTTTGACTTCGATCGTACCGTCATCGTCCCACAGCTTCTGAGTAAGCGTGTTGCGCGCGTGTACAAGATCCTCGGCGGGTAGAGCCGTGAGGCGCAAACCACGATGGCGGCCGAGCGACCAGGATTCGTCCGCGGGGTTGTGATTCCATTGCCAGACCGGATTCAAGGTTGCGCTCTTGAAGTCGTCGCTGGTTTCCGGCCGGCTCGCAGCGGAAGGATGCGGCACGGAGGGTTTTTTCCAGACCGCAACGGGTTTGCCTCGATCGCCAAACACCGGCCAATCGTCGGCGCCCCACGTCACCGGTTCGAGATAACAGATGCGCCCCAGCCATCCGGTCGATTTAAAACCGATAAACCAGGCTTCGCCGTTCGACAGTTCCACAATTCCACCCTGGTGAGGACCGTCCGACAGCACGACTCGGCGCTCGTAGGGTCCATACAGATTGCGGGACCGCTCCACGGTTTGCCAGCCCGTCCCAACTCCGCCCTCGGGATGCGAAATGTAATAGTAACCGCGGCGCTTGAACAACTTGGGTCCCTCGGCTACCGGGCCCGTGTAGACCGTGACGCCATCGTCGAGAAGCCGCGTGCCATCGGCGCTCATTTTGTGCAGAATCAGCGGACCGGCGCCCGTCTTGCCATGGATGAGATATGCCTGCCCATCGTCATCCCAGAATGGGCATGGATCCTCCCATCCGGCGGTCGCTTTTACGGTGACGGGGCCGGACCAGAGCGAGGCGGGGTCCTTGGTGTGCCACATGAAAAGGCCGTCCTTTGGCGTGCAGACGTATAGATAGAACTCGCCTTCGTGATATCGCAGCGAAGGCGCCCACGTGCCCTCGGCGTAGCCCTGCATCTGGTCGTATTTCGGGCTCATCGGCAGACGATGGAATACCTGGCCGATGATTTGCCAATTGACGAGGTCTTTGGAATGCAGTACCTGGATTCCGACGAAATGAAAATCGGAAGCCACGAGATAGAAATCGTCACCCACCCGAATGACGTCCGGGTCGGAGTAATCCGCCTTGAGGATGGGATTCTGGTAGCGTCCGTCGCCCAGATCGCCCCAATTGATACCGGCGTAACCGGAAATACCTACGCTCAATGCCGCAACGACCGGCAGGAGCCGAAATAGTGATTGGCCCATTAAAGCACCATCCGCTGATTCGGTTGCACGCTTACTTCCCGCCGCGCGCGATGGACCAACCGGACGGACACTCTCTGAGCCTGTTCGCTGATGCCCAGCAATGACCGCAGCACACCCGCCTTATCCGTGACCAGCCTTACTGCACCAGAATCGACGCGGCCGAGCGGCTTGCCCGCCAACCAAAGCTCGGCGCCCTGTTCGTCATAGCGCATCTCGGCGGTCCGGCCGCCATCGGTTCGCATTTGGAACCGCGCCGATTCCGCCGCGGGATGTCCCGGCCGGATGTTCCACTCGAGTGCATCGGGCTCCTCCCGCACCCCGGCCAGCCTCCACGTGTAATCCACCATCACCAGCGCGGCCGGCGAGTAGTTGGCGTCCTCCTTGGTAAAGACACCGTCCAAGGGATCCATTTGTTGGCGGAAAGTCATATCGCGCTGGAGCGCTTCGCACCAGCGGTCCATCATGAAGCTGAACTCGGCGGAGCGGCCGTAGTGATCGAACCAGCGGCCGGCCCGCAACGCCGTCAGAGCTTGCGACGGTCCGCCCCACGTATTGCGCGGAATCGGGCGGACAAACAGCGGGTCGTCGAGAGCCACCGAGGGCAGCGGATAGGGGGCCCAGAACGCCTTCTCGTTGTGAATCTGCCGCGTCCATAAGTCGTCGAAGAGCGCCCGGCCGGGAACATGCTCGCCACACATGCGGCTGAGGATGTCACAGCGGATCTTCACAAACCGATTGAGCGCATCCAGATCGTAGAATGCGGCATCCTCGGCTACGTACAAACGGGAAAGGATCAGGCCGCGAATCTTCTCGGCACTCTCGGTCCACCGGTCCGCCTCGGCCGTTTTCCCAATTGCCTTAGCCATCGCGGCCAAGGCGATTCGCTCGCCATATACCGTGGCCGAAAGATCGGGGCACAGTCGCGGCAGCGACGGGATGGGAGGAAACTGCCTGGCGTCTTTATTCGGACACTGCGGCGGAATCCCGTTCCATCGCGGGCTGTGGTCGTGCCCCGTGTCGTACGTGCAGAAGCCTTCTATCAAGCCGGTGCCGCGCGTGTTGCGATAGCGCATGAGCCAATCGTCCCATCGCGAACATGCGTCGTAGGCGGCGTGTAGCAGCTCATCGTCGCCGGTTGCCCGCGCCAGTTCCCAAGCGGTCGCGGCGATCGGCACCACCATCTGAATCTGTCCAAAACCCGTTTCCGATACCTTGTTGTTGGCCGGGAGTTGGCCATCCGGACGCTGCAGCGCGAAAAACGTGAAGTGCGCGTTGCGGGCCACTTCCGGACGGTATTTCCGATAGACCAGAGCCTCAAGCGGTCCGCACTCCATCCAGATGCCCGCATAGTTGGCGCCTTCGATCAGCACCGGCTTATCGAAGTGCGGCAGCACCCGCACATTGGCGGCCAGAATCTCGAGCGCCCGGTCATAGGCGGCCTGCCAGCGAGCGTTCGTTGTCTGGAACCGCGGGCCATCCGCATCCGATTCCGCGCGCGCGAAAACCGCGCTGGCCGGCATTCCAACCGCGGCAACAGCGGTCCGCCGCAAAAACACGCGTCGATTCATTTCAGCGGGTGCGCTCCACCATAATAATGTTGCTTCCGTTCTGGTCGTATTGCGCGACCAGCAGCTTCCGCCCGTCGGGCGCTACGGCCAAACCGGGAATGGTGGTATCCGGAGGCTTGGAAAGCGCGGCAATGGGCTGGATGGCGCCGCTCGCCAGGTCGAGGAATTCCAGGCGCGGGCCCGCGGGAAGGGTCGCGGTCGCGAAGTAGATGCCGCCCCGCGCCAGACGCCAGCAACGCCAATAGCCCACCTGGTCGCGGCCGGTGACCGGAACTTCTTCGCCGCCCGTCACGGGTACCCGCCAAATGCCCGGAATCTCTCGCCCTTTAACGTACAAGAGAGACTGGCCGTCAGCGCTCTCAAATCCTTCGAAGCCGCCGTTGCGCGTCACTTGAATGGCGGGGCCGCCTTCGACCGGGATCTTCCAGATCTGCAGATTTCCGCTGCGCGTCGAGGCGAAATACACCCAGGCGCCATCGCGCGACCAACTGGGCGCCACGTCTCCGGTGTTGGCGCCGGTCAGCCGCCGCGACTGGCCGCCATCGGCATCCACCATCCAGATGCTGGGGTTGCCGAGGCCCGCCGGATCGTTGGCGCGGGTGTCGAAGACGATCCGCCGTCCGTCCGGCGACCAGCGCGGGCTCCCCGTCACATACGCTCCGCCATCGAACAGGAGCCGCGGATTCGTGCCATCGCTATCGCTCACCCAGATGCCGAAGCTGCCGTTCCGCCCCGAGGTGAACGCGATCCGGCGGCCGTCCGGCGAGTAATCGGGGTCGGAATCGCGGAAGGTGGAAACGATTAGGGGGGCCTTCGATACCACGCGCCCGGCCGCATCCAGGGTGAATTGCCAGATGTTCATGTCGTCGAGCCGGCGGGTATAGGCGAGGCGGCCGCCGTCCCGCGAAACCGCCGGGCTGATCACGTCCTCGCCGAAGGCGCTCACGCGTTCCGGAACTCCGCCGCGGATCGCGATCTGCCACAGCGAGTTGAAGCTGCCGCCGCGGCGCGAGAAAATAATTGCCCGGCTGTCGGATGTCCACGCCAGGCCATCGATCGTAAGGCCATCGAACGTGAGCCGCCGGGGCTTCGCGGAAGGCAGGTCGAGCACGTAGAGGTCGGTGGCGGAGAAACTGACGGCCCGCGCGAACGCCAGCCGCTTGCCGTCCGGGGAAAAGGCCGGGTAGTAATCGCCGGTGGTGGCGGGCGGTGGGAAGGTCAGTTGGCGGCGCACCGAGTTCTCCACCGACAACAGAAAAATACTCGACGGCTCCGCGGGCGCTGCTTTATCCACGATGGCCAGAGTCTTGCCGTCCGGCGAGAAATACGTGCTGTTGCCGCTTCCCAGGTCGAAATACGGGAACACGTCGGCCAATTTGCGCTCCGGTCCACCCAGCACCGATGTCAGATACCAGCCGCGGCCTTCCGCCGTCGAACGCAGGAACGTGAGATTGCGGCCATCGGGAGACCACGCGGGACGCGAATCGGAACCGGGGTCGTGGCTCAGTTGGAGCAACGCCTCGCTGCCGATGACTTTGACATAGATATGCGAATTTCCGCCCTGGGGGCCATCCCAGGCGAAAGCGATCTGGTTGCCGTCCGGGGAAAATGCCACCTCGTTCTGACGCCCTGGAAAGCTGGTGAGCGGTACGGCTTTCGAGGAGACCGCGGCCGTCCGGGAGCGATATCGATGCAGCAGCAACGCGTACGTGGCCGCCCCGACCCCAACCAGGAGCAGCGCCACCAGCGGCCATCGGAAGCGGGCGGCCCATCCCGGGCGCGAGGCTGGCCGAGCAAGCGCATTGGCGGCGGCCGGGACCGCTAACGCCGGCTCGGCATGGGCCGGTTCGTGCTCTTCCGCCGCGGCTCTGTCGATGGTCCGCACCGCGACGGCGAAGCGATACCCGCGCTTGGGGACGGTATCGATGTAGTGATGGCCGCTATCTTCCCCCAGCGTCTTGCGAAGAATCGAAACGGTCTTGGCCAGGGTCGCTTCCTCGACACTCGTTCCCGGCCAAACCAGCCGCAGCAGTTCCTCTTTATCGACAATCAGCCCATTGCGCTCCACCAACACGGCCAGCGTTTCAAAGCCTTTCGGCGTGAGGGCGATATAGGCGCCGTCGCGCAGCAGCATGCGCGCGTGGAGATCGAGCCGAAAGGGGCCAAAATCGTATAAATGCTGCTCCGAGGCAAGCATACGATCTGTCAATCGCTCCCTTTCGATGCTATCGCAACTTCGTCCGCCTTTTTTCCAATCGGCGTCAAGACTTCCTCGCCACAGCAACGCTAAAATAGCGCTTCCTGTACTCTACCTCGATGCGCTCGAATTGAGAAACATGTCACGGCCGGTCAGCTTGCTCTCGATTCTTCTCGCCGCGTCCGCCTTGTTCGCCGGCGAAATACAGTTCCCGTTTCATGATACGGCCGGGCGGCCTCAAAGTATCGGTCTCGATCGCTTTCTGCTGGATGGGCGGCCCGTGGCCGCGGCGCCGCAGGAGCGTCAACTGGCTCCAGGCGTCACGGAAGTGACCTTGGACGCTCCGGCCGCCGGCGAGTGGTCGTTCGCCATCGCCGATGACAGCGGTTATTTCGGTTTCGGCGAGCGTTTCGACCGGTTGAATCACGCCCACACCATTCTCAAGAATGCCTCGCGCGATTCCGGGGATTCTAAAGGCAGCCTGACTTACATCCCCATCCCTTTCTACATGAGCTTGCGCGGATACGGTCTCTGGCTCGATACCGAGAGCGAAGCCACCTTCGACCTGAACGTGACCGAAGCTTCCCGCATCCTGGTGAAATTCTTCGGCCAGAAGCTGCGGGTCGTGCTGTTCGAAGGACCGCGCTTCCCCACGATTCTGGAACGGTTTACGGCCCTGGTGGGCCGCCAGAAACTGCCGCCTTACTGGGCCTTCGCACCGTGGAAATCGCGCGACTATCATCGCAACACGCAGGATGTGTTCGAAGACGTGGACCGCTACCGGCAACTCGGTTTGCCTGCCTCCGTGCTGCTGATCGACAGCCCCTGGGCCACGAATTACAACACCTACGAGTTCAATCCGAAACAGTTCGAAGACGCGCGCGCCATGATTGCCCATCTGCACGACAAGGGATATAAACTCGTGCTCTGGCATACCCCGTGGATCAACCGTGAGACCGCGCCGCCCTATGAGGATGGATTTGCCGGGAAGCTGGCGCCCGGCCCGGCGGCTAATTTCGAGGAGGCGGAGCGGCAGGGCTACTTTCTGCACCGGCCCGACGGTTCCACGTACATCGGCCATTGGTGGAAAGGCACCGGCTCGCTCATCGACTTCACCAATCCGGCGGCCAAACGCTGGTGGCAGCGCCAGGTGGAGAAAGCCATTGCATTGGGCGCGGATGGTTTCAAGGACGATGACGGCGAGGGCGGGTTCATCGGCGACGTAGTCTTCGCCGGCGGCCAGGACGCCCGCGCGATGCGCAACCGCTACGCCGTGGAGTACAACCGCGCCGTGGCCGAAGCTTTGCAGGAATCGAAGGGCGCCGATTGGGTGCTGTTCCAGCGCAGCGGCACCATCGGCTCGCACATGCTCCCGTTCTTCTGGGGCGGCGACAACGACGCCAGTTTCTCGCCGGATAACGGACTGCCCACCGTTGTTACCGCCGGCTTGAACGCCGGCATGAGCGGAGTTTCCCTGTGGATGAGCGACCTGGGAGGGTATAACAAATCGGCTCGCAGCGCGGGCGACGACGTGCTCTTTGCCCGCTGGACGGAGTATTCGGCGTTCTCCCCCGGCATGGAAGTGATGAGCGGCATGAACCTCGGTCCCTGGGATTACGGCGAAGAGGCGCTGCGTATTTTTCGCATGTACTCGGTGCTGCACATGAGCCTGTTTCCGTATCGTTACGCGGCCGCGCTCGAGAGCGCGCGCAGCGGCCTGCCCTTGATGCGCGCGCTGGTGCTCATCGACCAGGACGAGCAGGAGGCGCGGGAAGCCGCCGACGAATATTATCTCGGGCCGGATCTGCTGGTGGCCCCGGTGCTGAGCGCGGTGACACAACGTTCCGTGTATCTGCCGGAAGGCGCATGGATCGATTATTGGACCGGCCGCTGCCTCACAGGACGCCAAACGGTCTCCGTGGATGCGGCGCTCGATCGCATCCCGCTCTTCCTGCGAGAAGGCACGATTCTCCCCAAGATCCCGGACGATGTGATGACGCTGGTCCCCCAGACACAATTCGCCGACGGCAGGGTTCAGGCACTCGACGACCGGCGCGTATACGAGCTGTATCCCGGCCGCGAGGAGCGCACCATTACCGATTTCGAAGGCCGCCTGCTGGTGCATACGCCGCAAGCACGAACACTGATAATCACCGGCGTCCCGGCCCGCGTGACTGTGCGGTGGAAATTCGCCCATCCATCCAAAGTGACCGTGAATGGCATAAAGGCGGGCACCCCCACGCCTACGGCCGACGGCGTCTCGGTGGAATTCGAACACCACGGCACAAGCATGATTGTCTGGAAATAAGGCTGCGGGAGTCTCCCGAAAAAAAGGGGGCGGGCCTTCTGGACCGCCCCCAAAGTGGGAGTTTGCTTCTTACGGTTAAAAAAGGAATTTCAACGCCACTTGGCCGATGCGTGGATCCGCGGCGCCCGTGATGCTGCCGAAGCCGCCCGAACTTAACGTCACCGTCGGATCGTTGAAGTTGGCGTGGTTCAGCACGTTAAAGAATTCGCCGCGCAACTGGAGAGTCATTCGCTCGTGGAAAACGATGTTGCGGAACAGCCCCACATCCCACGTCATCATGCCGGGGCCGGATACCGCTCCCTTTCCAAAATTCCCGAAGCTGAGTATGTACGGAGAAGCGGTTTGAGCGGTGGGCGGCTGCTGGAACGAGCTGGGAGTCAGATAATTCTCGCAGGGCGCGGAGGAGCAGGCTCCCGGGCCCAAAGCGGGGCCGACCAGCACGGCGCGATCGCCGCCGATGCCGGTGTTCGACTTATCGATCCCCGATTTCACCGTCAACGGGTCGCCCGTCTGTGCTTGGAAAAGACCGGTCAACTGCCAGTCTTCGAGCAGGGTTTGGACGGCCTTCCCTGCCCCATGCGGCGCCGGTAGCTGCCACACGTAGGAAATAACGAACCGCTGGCGGCGGTCGAAATCCGAGCGTCCGTAGTCCAGTGCGCTGGCCTTCGGGAAATAAAAGGGATACACGGTGCCCGAAGCATTCGGCCCCGGTCCCGTAACGCTTTGCCCGTAGGGCAGGTCGTCGAGCGACTTGGCGAACGTGTAGTTCGCCAGAATCGTGAGGCCCTGCGATAAGCGCTTCTCGAAGCCGGCTTGCAGCGACTGGAAGTTGGAGTTCACCGACTGGCTGTCGATCGTTATGCCGGAGAACTCCTGGAAGATGCGCCTTTGATCGGTGGAAAGCGTGCTGCCGGGAGTGTAGATTGCCGGGTTTAGTTGTTCGCTGGTGGCCACGTGGCTGCTATGCGAGCCCACGTAGGAAATGTGCGCCATCCAGTCCTTCGCGATCTGCCGTTCCACAGTCAGGTTCCAGTTGTAAGTCACCGGGACCTGGTAGACGCCGGAAGGGTTCAAGCTGACGACCACCACCGGCAGCGGAAACGCCACATTCTTGGGAATCGGCACCGGTTCGGGGAACGGGTTGGTGATTCCCAGGTACGGATTGCTGAACGGGCCCGGCGGCGTGGTGATGGAAACGGTCGGGCTGAACGGAGTGTTGGTGGTGACGGCATTCATGAAACCGGCCATCATGCGCGAATCGTAGAACACACCGGCGCCGCCGCGCAGGCTGGTCTTGCCATCGCCGGTCACATTCCAGGCGAAACCCACGCGCGGTTCGAAGTCTTTGTAGTTGGAGTTCACGCCGTATTCGGGCATGCCCGAATCGCCGGGAAAGCGGAGACCCGGAGGCGCGTTGGTGTAAACGCTCGAAACGATGCCGGCATAGTAATCCGCTTGATTGAACTGCGTGATGCGGTGTTTCAGTTCCTTCCAGGGGAAGAACGGCTCCCACCGCACCCCATAATTGAGCGTCAGCCGCTTACTCACACGGTAGCTGTCGGATGCGTAAAGTCCAATGAATTCGTTGCGGTTGTTGAAAAACTGTCCGGAGCCCTGCGTCAACGTCCGCAGATAGCCGATCTGGAAGCTGGCGATAGCACTGTTGGTTGTATCCGCGGTGAAGGTGAATGCGCCCGGCTCCTGATATTGGCTGTCGATATCCATGCGGCTGATTTCGCCGTGGAAGCCGAACGAAAACGTGTGGTCGCCCTTGATCCAATGGAGGTCGTTGTTCAACGTCCAGTTGTTGCGCGTGAAGCGGGCTTTGGGATTATCGCCGATCGTGAAGAAGCCGCTCACGGAAATGCTCTGCAGCGCCTTATCCGGCGGCTGCCAGATGTTCACGCCAAAATCGGCCACCGAAGGCGAGCCCGCCGGCGCGCCGCGCTGGTCCGCCTCGCGCGCGTAATTCAACGCGAATACGTTGACCACAGTGGGAGTGAAGGTGTGGGTTTCGGAAACCAGTCCGTTCTGCACCAGGTTCTTGGCCTGATCGGCGAACGTCAGCAAGTTGGTGGTATCGAGAATCCCCTGATTGAAAAACTGGTCCCGATAGTAGCGTCCGGTCAAGCGGTCGTTCGTCCCGATCTGGTGGTCTACGCGCGCAACCTCTTCGTTGTAGTTCTGGCGCGTGGGCTTCTGGTAGTAAATCAAGCCATTGCCGGTCCCCACAGGAAGATCTTTCTCAAATGCCACTGAGGCAGGATCGAAACGGCTGGTCGGAATGGTGTTGTTGGGAAACGGCGAGCCGGATTTGGGATCGGTAATCGTGCTGCTAAAAACCCCCTGCTCCTGGGCCGCGGTCGGCACGAAGGCGCTATTAGCGCCCGTCATCTCGCGCAGAATCGTGCCTTGATAGCCGAAGAAGAAGAACGTTTTGTCGCGCCCTTTATACACTTTGGGAATGTATAGGGGCCCGCCCAGGGTGAAGCCAAACTGATTGCGTTTCAGCGGGTCCACGGTTTTGGCGAAGTAGTTCCGCGAATTCAATTCGCGGTTGCGGAGATACTCGAACGCATCCCCGTGCACGTCATTGGTCCCCGACTTGGTGACCACGTTGACCACACCGCCCGAGTTCTGTCCGTATTGGGCGCTGTAGTTGCTGGTTTCGACGCTGAACTCCTGCAATGCATCCGGAAATGGGAACGGCAAGTTTACATTGGTGTACTCATCGACGTTGTTGCCGCCGTCCAGCATGTAGTCGGTAACATTGGCGCGCGACCCGTTGGCCGAAACCGTCACCACGACCGGAAACGTCTTGGTCTGGCCTTGGTCCGCGGAATCGTTGGGCGCGGCCACCACGCCGGCTACCAACGTCGTAAGTTGAGCGGCATTGCGGCCGTTCAAGGGCAGATCGACTACCCGCCGCGTGTCCACCACCTGGCCGAGTGTGCTGGTGGCGGTGTCCACCTGGACTGCATCGGCGCTTACCGTGACCTTATCCGTGGATGCGCCCAATTGCAGGGCAACGTTAACCGTTACCGCTTCGTCCGCGCGAAGCGTAATGCCGGATTGGGTGTAAGTTTTGAATCCGCCGGCGGTGACAGCCAGGTTGTACTGCGTCGGGCGCAGAGCGGGCACGGCATACAGCCCATCCTGACTTGTAGTGGTGCTGGTTTCGAAACCGGTGCTGGTTTCGGTAACGACCACGCGGGCACCGGGAACGCCCAAACCTTGCGGGTCCGTCACGGCACCCACGATTTTTCCGAATCCCTGGCCAAGAAGGGGTGTACCCAGCCAGATGGCGAGGGAACAAGCTGCGAGCGCTCGCGCAAACTTCACTCGAAACCGGCTCTTACTTCGAAGCATGCCAACCTCCTTCGACATAGAAAAAGGGCCCTGAAAGCTCTTGCGGATCGATTGGAACATACCCTTCCACCGCAAGTCTTTTCCAAATGTGGAAATATTCTTGACGAACTTGTGATGGGCTCCTTTTGGCCCGTTGCTCCGCCCGCGCTACCATGGAAAACGAACTTTCGCGGTCCTATGAAACACGCCCTGATTCTCCTGGCATCCGCCGTGTGCCTGGCATCCGCTGCCGATCGCGGAGCCGCCGATGAAGCCAATGCCGGGCTGGCGCTGGCCCACGAAGGAAAGTACCAACTCGCCATTCCGCGTTACCGCGCCGCCATCGCCCTCGATCCGCACCTGCCGGGCATCTTTCTGAACCTGGGCTTGGCTTATTTCAAGCTCGACAAGTTTCCCGAAGCCGCCGCCGCTTTCGAGCAGGCCGTCAAGGCCGATCCCGCCGGGTTCCAACCTCGTGTGTTGCTGGGCATGAGCTACTTCGGTTGCCGGCGCTTCGATGCCGCCGCCACCGAGCTCAAACAGGCCACCCTGCAGCAACCCGATAACCTGGAGTTGCGATACAAGCTGGCGCAAAGCTATTTGTGGTCGCGGCAGTATCAGAAAGCCATCGGGGAGTTTCGGGCGCTGCTCGAAAAGAATCCGGATTCCGCGCACGTTCACTTGTTGTTAGGCGAAGTGCTCGACGCGGCGCATCGCGAGGAGGAGGCAACGGCGGAATTCGAAGCCGCGGTCAAAGCCAAAACTCCCGAGCCCGAGGCGCACTTCGGCCTGGGTTACCTGTATTGGAAACAGAAGCGATACAAGGAAGCGATCCACCAGTTCCAGGCGGAATTAGCGGAGCAGCCGCGCCACAGTCAATGTCTGACGTACTTGGGCGATGCCGAAATGCATGAGGGCAATGAAAAGGCCGCCGCCGGACATCTCCGTGGCGCCCTCACACTCGATCCCGCCATTCGGCTGGCCCATCTGGATCTTGGGATTGTTCTTACCGCCGGCGAGCCGGTGGAAGCCAGCCGGCACCTTCGCGAAGCCATCCGCCTCAATCCCGCCAACCCCGATGCTCACTACAGACTGGGAAGGCTGCTCCGCTCCCAGGGCCGCGACGAGGAAGCGTCCGCCGAGTTCGCCAAGGTGAAACAATTAGCGGCGAAGGAAGAACCTCCGCCGCCGCTAATCCAAATTCCGGGGCGTAAAGACGAACCCCGGCCCTGAGCAAGAAAGTGGGGCCCCTTGCGGGTAATCCGCCCGGGCCTCGGACGACCCGGGCGGGAAGGACCAGTTAGAAGATCAGTTTCGCGCCAAGCTGAATGTTCCGGGGATTGTACGTCCCGGTCACCTGGCCGAATTGACTTGAGTTAGCGAAAGTGGTGCCGATGGAGCTCCACTGCGTGTGATTGAAGGTGTTAAACGTCTCCACTCTGAATTCAAAATGGCTGCCGCGCGCCTCGCTGAAAGTGAAGGCCTTAAAGAGCGCCAGGTTCCAGTTGTCACGGCCCGGACCGTAGACCGAATCCTTCGGGAAGGTACCCCAGGCGCCTGGTGCCGGTGACGAGAACACCGATGTATCGAACCATTCGCCGAATTTATCCGGATACGAAACGGTGCCACTGACGTTTGGCCGGTTGGTGCCGTTGGCCAGACCGTTGGATCCCTGGCTTCCGCCCAAGGTGATATACAGAGGCAGACCGGTCTCCGCGGTCACGATGCCGGACAATTGCCACCCGCCCAACGTCGACCGCAGCAAGCGGGTTCCGCTGGTGCCGCGAAGGAAGGGGAGAGCGTACACGAAGTCAACGATCCCAACCTGCCTCCGGTCGAGTGGGCTCGGACCGTAGTCGTAGTTGCGGTTATAAGGGTTCGAAAGGTTCTGCAGGTCCTGCGCATCCCCGTTCTCGTTGACTGGGTCGATCGACTTCGAATACGTGTAGGCCCCCTCCAACGTCAGGTCTTTCTGGACTTGCGAGCGGAAAGTAACTTGCAGGCTGTTGTAGTGCCCGTTCTCGTCGTTGTTGGCCATGCGAATAGCGCCAAAACCCGAATACGGAAGCACGTTGTTGTAGGTGAGGGTTCCGGCGATGATCTGCGGAAGCAGGCTGGGGTTGGGTACGTTGATATCCGTGTACTCGCTTTGGTGCCGGGTTTGGGTGCCGACGTACGCAACCGAGAGCACGGAGTCTCGCGCCAACTCACGCTGCACACCGAGGTTGTACTGCATGCTCCTGGGAGGCGTGTAATCGTTGGCGGAATTGGCCGTGATGCTGGTAATGGGTATGGGCACGGACGCCGTCTGGCCGGTCAAGATGCTGACGCCAGGGTTGGAAAACAGCACATTGTTGAGGTTGACGGTAGCGCCGAAAGGCACGTTGGTGGCCCCGTAATACTGTTCGTTGCCCTGCACGCGCTCGTACATAATTCCAAAACCGCCGCGGATCACGGTCTTGCCGCTTCCCTCCGGGTCGTAGGCGAAACCAACCCGCGGGCCAAAATTCGCCCAGTGATTGTTCACCAGGCCGCGCGGAATGCCGTTCTGGCCGGCGATGCCGATGCCGTTCAGGTACATCGGCGTTCCCGCCAGGGCCGCAACCGGGCTGGTGCCCAAGCCGGGGCTGTTGGCACAGATCGAGTTGCCGCAAAGGGTCGCCGCGTTGGCGGGGTTATACAGGTTGGGATAGAACCCCGACTGCTGGTTCGATTCTTCGTAGGTGTGCGGAATCGCGTCCCAGCGCAGGCCAAGATTCAATGTCAACCTGCGGCTGACCTTCCAGTTGTCCTGCGCGTAAGCTGCCCAGGACTGGTTGTCCCAGTGGCCTGCGCCCTGGTAGCCATCCTCCGTGTAAGAACTAGGCAAGCCCAAGAGGAAATCGGCAAAATCGTTGCCGGTGTAAGTACCGTTGAACGTAAAGCCGCCCTGCGTGTCGGCGAAATAGGTCTGGATCTTCTTATAGATCGCCCAACTGACACCGAACTTCAACTGATGGGCGCCATGGGTCCAGGAGAAGTCGTCGCGGATCTGGTAGTCGTCCGCTTTGTTGGTCCAAGGAACCCAGTTGAGAGTGTAGTTCGTTCCAAGCTGCCCCAGCGAGATCGCCGGAATCCGGTTGTCGAGGTTCGTGGTATTGGGGAACAACAGAGGTATGCTCACGCCGTCCGTGCTGCGGCTAAGAGAAGCCAACGCGGTTGAATTCGGCAGGATGTTGATGCGATTCCCGTTGTAGTTGAACGCCACCTCGTTGAGGAGCGTGGGGCTAATGGTATACGCCGAATGGATGACGCCGCTATAGGACGGGTTTCCAAACGTGTTGCCGGCCGAGGGAACGTTGTCGCCGCTCCACATCGTGGTGGCGTAAGTCTGGGCGATCGAATCGCTCACCCAGTGCCCGAAAAGCCACAACTTGTCCGTAAAGTGATGGTCGATGCGGACGATTTCTTCCCGAACGTTGGTGGGAGCGACACCGCCGCCCACGAACTGGGCGCCCTTGTTGGGAGTCGGAAAAATACCGGCTTTCAGGATCGCCTCGGCGTTCGCGTTCAGCAAACTCGTGGGAATGGTGTTATTCGGAAAGGCGACCTGCTTGGTCTTGTCCGGCTGCCCATTGGTGCATCCGCTCAGGCCCACGTTGGCCGAAGCGAACTGGGTCTGAATCGCGGGAGAAACCTGGCATGCGTACGGGGCGTAGATGGCGGTCGATCCAAAGTTGCCCCCATATTCGCTGGTGAGCGGTACGGTCGTATTGAGCCCGCCCGAGCTGACCAGCTTGCGCCACTCCATGTTGTAAAAGAAGAAGGTCTTGTTCTTGTCTTTGTTGTAAACCTTCGGAATGAACACCGGCCCGCCGCCGTTGAAGCCGTAAACGTTGTATCGATCGAGGTTTCTCGGTACGTTCGCCGAATTGTTGAAGAACGTGTTGGCGTCCAAGTCCTCGTTGCGCACGAATTCCCATGCCGCGGCGTGAAAATCCTTGGTACCGGATTTGAACACCATGGTGAACGTAGCGGCCGAAGACAAACCGTAGTCGGGGCTGTAATTCGACGTGAGTGTCCGGAATTCCCCGATGGCATCGATGGAGGGCATCACGCTGATGGTGCCCGCCCCTCCGCGGTCGAGATCTTCCCCGCCATCGATCAAATAAATGTTATGTTCGTTGCGGTTGCCGTTGTAACTGACCACTGCGTTGCCGCCCACCGCGGTGGGCGTATTGACGTCCGGCATATTGCTGGACGCTCCGGCCAGCAGAGCGGTCAGCCCATAAACGGAACGGCCGTTTACGGCAAGGTTCGTGACCTGCGTGCCGGTGAGGTAGTCGCTGACCTCGCCAGTCTCGGTTTGGACCGCGACGGGCGTTGCCTCAACCGTAACGCTTTCCTGCGCGGCGCCCACTTCGAGCGCCAAATCCACTCGCGCACGGTCGCCCACGGCCAGGACGATATCCGCCTTCTCTTCCTTCTTGAAACCGGACACTTCAACCCGTACTTTGTAGTGTCCGATTTGCAAACCTGGTGCCAGATACTGGCCGGCCTCGTTGGTGGCGAATTGGCGAACCTGATTCGTATCAGTGTTGGTAATTGTAACGTTGGCATGCGGAACCGCCGCTCCGGACGGGTCCGTCACCGTTCCCACAATGGTTGCTTCCTGCGCCAGAGCTTGGGATGCGAATAGTCCCAAGAGGACGCAGAGAACGAAAACTACACGGAGACTAATCTCTTTCATTCGTAACCTCCTCGAACCCTGAATCATCGTCTATGTGTCAGGTCTGAACCCGGCGGTGCGAAAGACCACACACCACCGTTTCAGTGCGGTCAAGCATATGGGGGTCGCGGTACTGCTGGTAAGGTCGCTACGGAAAAGTACATTGATTACCTCTTGGAATCAATGTTTTACGAAACCCCTATGCCGGCGGTCAAAAAAGTACGATACTCAAACCATCGGTGGTAAGATCGGCATCGAGCCGCAATGTCTCGCAGACCTGACTTCCGCGAAGCGCCGCCTCTGCTGCCGCCGGAGCGGGTAGAGGAAGTTCGTGCGCTGCTCGAGCGCATTCTGAGCAGCCACCACTTTCGGGGAAGCCGCCGGTGTCAAAACCTGCTTCGGCCCATCACCGAGCTGAGCCTGACCGGCGACATTCAGTCGCTCAAAGAGCGGACTTTGGGAGTCGAGGTTTTCGGCCGGGCACCGGACTACGACACAGCTCAGGATCCGGTCGTGCGGGGAACCGCGGCTGAAATCCGCAAGAAACTGGCGCAGTACTACCAGGAGCCCGGTCACGAGTCCGAGTGCCACATCGAGTTACCTTCCGGATCGTATGTCGTCGAATTCCACTTCAATGGGGCGGTCGCGGCCAAGCCCACGCGGCGCCGCAAGCGATATGCGCTAATTATCATGGTGGGTGCCGTGGCCGTCGTTGCGGCGCTCGCGGCAGGGTTGATGCTGAACCGCCCGAAACGCTCCGTCCTGGAACAGCTTTGGGCGCCGCTGCTCCAGTCGCCCAACCCCGTCTTCATCTGCGTGGGCCAGCCGATCGTTTACAACCTGAAGTCCACCTACGCGCAGGACAGCATTCAGGGAATCGTCGCCGGACAGCCGCCCGCCGACCCTCGCGCCGAGGACATGATCCGCCGCAAGGACCTGCTTATCCTGTGGGACCGGTACGTCGATTTGGGCGATGCCGTGTGCCTGGCGCAACTTTCCTCTCTGCTTGCGAAACACGGCAAGCCCTACCACATCCGGGGCGAGCGATCCACCTCGTTTGCCGACTTTTCCGATGGCCCCTCCGTGCTGATCGGCGCCTTTAATAATCAGTGGACACTGCGGGTCAACGATCAGCTTCGCTTCACTCTTTATAAGGACAGCGTGCACGAGATTGACATGATCCGGGACCGGCAGCACCCGGACAGCACGGCTTGGAAGCTGACGCAGGTCTGGCCATACTGGGATGTTCCCATCGACTACGCGATCGCCGCCCGCATCATCGACACCAGGACCAGCCGCCCGGTGATCATCGCGGCCGGTATTACGCGCAACGGCACGATGGCCGCGGGGGAGTTCCTCACCACGCCTGAGTATTTTGCGGAGGCCGCCGCGAAGTTTCCTGCCGGATGGGAGAAGAAGAATCTGCAAGTCGTGCTAACTGTTCCGGTGGTTAACCGCGTGGCCGGACGCCCGCGGGTCCTCGCCACGTACGTGTGGTAAACCTGAGACTCTCCGGTTAGTGGAATGCCCGCTGCGCGCGTGCCCTTTCGAGGCTCCGCCGCGCGGCGTCGAAGTCCGGTTGAATCCGCAGCGCCTCCGAAAACTGCGCGATGGCTTCATCGATCCGCCCCACGCTTTCCAATAATGTGCCCAGATTGTAGTGGACACTCGCATCGTCAGGCTTCAACTCCGCTTCGGCCCGGAACTGAGAGAGTGCCTCGTTGAGTCTGCCGCGGCTCAGCAGAGTTACGCCCAGGCTGTGGCGGGCCTCCGCGTGATCGGGCTCGAGCCTGAGAGTTTCATGGAACTCGGCCATGGCTTCGTCCGTCCGCCTCAATGCAGCCAGCACTCGCCCCAGATTATAGTGCGCCGCGGCGTCGTCGGGCCGCAGCGCCGCCGCCGCCGAAAACTCGCGTAGCGCTTCGATGGGACGCCCCTCGACGATCAGCAGCGCGCCGTACCCGGAGTGCGCCTCCGCGCTGGCCGGCTGCAGATCGAGCGCCGTCCGGTATTCCCGCTCCGATTCGTCAAGCCTTCCAAGCCGTCTGAATACCAACGCCAGATTGGTGTGCGCCTCCGGGTAAGCCGGCTTGATGCGAAGCGCTTCCTGGATATGCCCCAGGGCCTCCTGGTTCCGCATATGCACCAGGTAGTAGTTGGCCAGATTATTTTGCGCGATGTGATTGTCGCGGGTGACTTCGATGGCGTGCTCGAACAGCGATCCGCTGTCCCTCCAGTAGCGTAGCTCGAGCCAGGTAAGCGCCAGGCACGCCGCACAAATTGCGCCGGCGGCAATCGTGATGGCCGTCTTCGCGCCGCGATGCCGGCTGAGAAAGTCCGCCGCGGAAAAGCCCAGCATCATGGCAAGCCCCACCATGGGCACATACGTGTACCGGTCCGCCGAAGATTGCACACCTACCTGGATCAACCCGATCACCGGAACCAGAGTTCCCAGATACCAGAACCATCCAACCGCAAGGTATGGATGGGTGCGCAGCAGGCGGATGGCGAGCACCGTGATTCCCACCAGCGCCGTGGCGGCCGTCACCACTTGCCACGCGGGCAACTCGGGCCGGTAGGGATAAAACACCGCCAGGTGCACGGGCCAGAACATACGGACGATGTACCGGCCGTACGTCACCAATGCGTTTTCGACCCGCAATCCAAACGGTATGGCCGCCAGAGACCGGACCGCGCGCCCCTGCTGCTGAGCCAGGAACGTGATCAGCGCCGCGGCGGCCGCAAGGCCGAAAAGAGGCAATTTTTCGCGAAGAAGAGCCACCGGGTTCTTACGGGCGAGCGGCCAGAAATCCATGAGCAGCAGGACGAACGGCAAAGTGACGATCATCGGCTTGGCCATCAGGCCGAGGCAGAACGGGAGCACAACCAGCAGGTAGCGGGCAACGCCGGGCCGCTCCACATAGCGCGCGTAGCACCACAGCGTGAGGAACCAGAACAGCGCGCAGAGTACATCCTTCCGCTCCGCGATCCACGCCACCGATTCCACATGCAACGGATGCAACGCGAAAACAAACGCCACAAAGGCGCTGGGCCAACGGGCGCCGGTCAATCTCTTTAGCGCCGCGAATAGAACCAGGACGGCCAGCGCGTGTAGCAACACGCTGCTCAGGTGATGCCAACCGCTCCGCAGGCCGAATAATCGGCAATCCGCCATGTGCGAAACCCACGTGATGGGCGACCAATTCGCGGCGTGGTACGAGGTGAAAGCCCATATCAGACCCGCCCCTGTCAGTCCGCCACGTACGTGAGCGTTTTCGGTAACGTAATCGGGGTCGTCATAATTGACGAACTCAAAATGCGCGACCTGGCTGTACACCAATATGGTGAGGACGAAAAGCAGCAGGCAAATGTATAGATCGCGGCGCCGGCCGCCGGTCATGGCCGGTGTCTGGATCTTTCCGGCGGGCCTGGGACGAGCCGCGTTCGCGGCTTGGCCCGGTTGGGATTTCGCTGCGCGTTTGCTCCGTTTACCACTCGGTCTCGTCACGTTTTAATATAACGTAGCGGCACGGGCGGTCAACCCGCCACAGCCGCTGACCGCTGAAAGCTCCCACTACGCTAAGCTTGCACTTGTGAATCGAATTTTGCTTCTTCTCGCTGCGTGCCTGCCGCTTTGCGCTTCCAACGCGGACCTGCTGACGAAGCCGTGGAGTGCCCAGTGGATCGCGGTGCCCGGTGCGCCGGCATTCGACTTCGGAGTCTATCATTTTCGCCGCGCGATCGACCTAGCGGCAAAGCCGGGCTCATTTGTGGTACATGTCAGCGCGGACAATCGCTACCAGCTTTTCGTCAATGGCGAGCGCGTAAGCCTGGGCCCGGCGCGCGGCGATCTTTATCACTGGCGCTACGAAACCATCGATATCGCGCCGCAACTGAAGCCGGGCCGCAACGTGCTGGCCGCGGTGGTCTGGAACTTCGCGGAGGAAGCGCCGCTGGCGCAAATCACCTATCGCACCGGGTTTCTCCTGCAGGGCGACACCGCGGCCGAGCAGCTCGCCAATACCGATAAGAAATGGAAATGCGTACGAGACGACGCCTACCGGACGGCGATGCCTCGCATCCCGGGTTACTATGCCGCCGGGCCGGCCGAACGTCTGGATGCGGCACTCTATCCCTGGGGCTGGGAACGGCCCGAGTATGACGATAGCCGCTGGCCCACGGCCGTCGAGATCGGCGGCGCCGCGCCGCGCGATAGCTCCGACACGCACTCGCGCTGGATGCTCATGCCGCGATCGATTCCGGCTATGGAACTCACGCCTGAGAGACTCGCCCGCGTGCGCTCGGCGGAAGGGGTCAAGTGCCCCGCCGGATTTCCGGCCCAGCCGCATGCGTTCGCCGTTCCAGCCAAGAGCAAGGCCGTTCTTCTGTTGGACCAGAACTATCTCACGACGGCATATCCCGAACTGCTCGTGAGTGGCGGCAAAGGCTCGACCATCCGCATCGGATACGCGGAAGCGCTCTATCGGCACGGCAGCATGAGCGAAAAAGGCAATCGCGATGCGATCGACGGCAAAGACTTCCTCGGAGTGTTCGATGTCTTTTTGCCGGATGGCGGCGACAACCGGCTGTATCGCCCCCTCTGGTGGCGAACGTACCGCTATGTGCGGCTGGAAATCGAGACCGCCGGCGAGCCGCTGCGATTCCAGGATTTCAGTGGAGTCTACACCGGCTATCCCTTCATCCGCAAAGCGCGGTTCGATGCCGGCGATGCGGAACTGGAAAAAATCCTCACCGTGGGCTGGCGCACGGCCCGGCTGTGCGCGCACGAAACTTATATGGACTGCCCCTATTGGGAACAATTGCAATACGCCGGTGACACGCGTGTGCAGAGTCTCGTCTCCCTTTATATGACTGGTGACGGGCGCCTGGTGCGGAATGCCATTGCGTCGCTCGATGCCTCCCGAACGGCCGAAGGCGCTACATTCAGCCGCGCCCCCTCGCGTCTGCCACAGTATATTCCCGGATTTTCGCTGTGGTGGATCGGCATGCTGCACGATTATTGGATGTACCAGGACGATCCGCAATTTGTGAAGGACAAACTACCCGGTGTGCGCGCCGTGCTGTCGTTCTTTGCCGCCCATCAACAAGAAACCGGATCGCTCGCGCGCATGCCGTGGTGGAACTATCTCGATTGGGTCGGACAATGGCCCGGTGGCGTGCCGCCGCGCGCCAACGAAGGCGGCTCGACTCCCTACGACTTGCAGTTGTTACTGGCCTATCAATGGGCCGCGGACCTGGAAGATAACCTCGGCTTGAAACCGATGGCTGTCGAATATCGCGCTCGCGCGGCGCGAATCGCCAATACCGCGCGCTCCGCTTACTGGGATCCCAGCCGCAAGCTGTTCGCCGATACCGCCGGAAAGACCGCGTTCTCGCAGCATACCAATGCCCTGGCCGTTCTCGGAGGCGTGATTGCCGGTGACCAGGCGCGAGAGGTCATGCGCCGCATCGCTTTCGATAACTCCCTGGTTCAGTGTTCCATCTACTTCCGCCACTATCTTCACGCGGCGATGAACCAGGCGGGATTAGGCGATCTCTACTTAGACATGCTGGGTCCGTGGCGGACGCAACTCGCTCTCGGGCTGACAACCTGGGCCGAGACCGCCGACCCCAGCCGTTCCGATTGCCATGCCTGGGGCGCCAGCCCGAATTTCGAGCTGTTCCGAACGGTACTGGGAATCGATTCCGCCGCCCCCGGTTTCCACCGCGTGATCATACGGCCGAACCTCGGGAAACTGGAGCATGTCTCGGGAGCCATACCGCATCCCAAGGGCGAGATTGCGGTCAACCTGGCGAAACGCGGCGGAAGCCTCGAAGCGGAAGTCACTCTACCGCCCGGCGTGGAAGGTGAATTCCAATGGAGCGGACAAAGCCGGAAACTCGCGAGCGGCACGCAACGTTTTCGAGTCGTGCTTCGCCCTTAGCGTCCCGTCCTAAAGCTCGCAAGTGGGGCAGCCTTTAGGCTGCGGGCCGGCTTCAGCCGGCCTGCCTGGCGGCGTTTGCGCGGCCAAAGCGGGCTGAAGCCCGCCGCAGACTTTAAGTCAGACTAAAGTCTGCCCCACTCCTGAATGCCGATCGCTGGCCGCTGACAGCTTCGCATACGCCAGCAGCAGTAAAGACGCGACCGCCAGCGCCTCGATCGACACGATGATCCGCGGGTCGCGCAGGCCGCCGAACCAGGAGCGCAAGAGAAATACGGCGGCGCCCACGATGGCGACTCGTCCCGCTTCGAAGACGACGAACTCGCTCCGGTTTTCGAGGATGCCCCCCAGCGTCGCCAACCCCGCCAAGATGAACAGAAAGTAGAGCGTATTCAGCCACGCCGCCTGGCTCGGGAGCACGGCCAGAAAGTGGTCGTCAGCCATGATGAGCAACACAATTTGTGCCAGCGCGTAGATCGTCAGCGGGAGGCTGCGGGGTGGATCGAAACGCGCAAAGTCGCGCCGCGGATCGTATTCCGGCTTGGGGAAGCGAATCGCTACGTCGCCGGGGCGCCAACCGGGCGGCCCGAACCATACACGCAACTTGTCACGCCAACTCCGCGCGTGCCACGCGTCCCGCGCCATCGCCCAATAGTAATGCAGGTTGGCCCAGATGGGATTCCAACTCTTCAGTTGGCCGCGAATGCCGTAGATGGGCGGCTCGCTATCCAACTCCTCCTGAAAGCTGCCGAATAAGTGGTCCCAAACCAAAAACACGCCGACATAGTTCTTGTCGAGATAGATTTCATTCTGGGCGTGGTGCACGCGATGGTTGGAAGGTGTCTGGATCCACCGGTCCAGAATGCCCATGCGGCCAATATGTCGGGTGTGTGGCCAAAACTGATAAAACAACTGTGCCACACCAACCAGCAAAAACACGCCGAGCGGGACGCCGCTCAGCGCTAAGGGCAGATAAAAAATCCATCCGGTGAGCGCACCGGTGCCCGGTTGCCGCAGGGCGGTGCTGAGGTTGAATTCTTCACTCTGATGGTGCACCACGTGCGCGGCCCAGAACAGACCGACGGTGTGGCCGGCGCGGTGATGCCAGTAATAACAGAAATCGTAAAGGACAAACGCGAAAACCCAGGTGGTCCAACGGTCCGAGGCTAAGTGCAGGAGTGCGCAGTGGCCAAGCACCCATTCGTACGTATAGAGGCCGAGGAAGCCGAAGAACACGCGCATGCCGGTGCTGATAATGCCGCAGCTCAGGCTGTTGATGGAGTCGGCCAGGCGGAAGTAGCGGGTGCCGCGGGCGAGATCGATGAAGAATTCGAGCCCGATTAGGATGAAGAAAACCGGTATGGCGAAACCGACCGCGCGGCTGTAGGTGGTTTCCATTTGCCCCCTCGTGCCAATATGATAGCGCGGCCAGCGGCTCTGCTTGGAGCCGCGCGCGAGGTCGCGCCACAGTTATGGGCGCGTGTCCGATTGCACTTGTTCGCATCGCTCCAGGTGGATCGCTTCGAAGCCCATCCGCGCGGCTTTGCCCCGTACGCTTCGCAGCTCGATATCCTTCGAATCCTCTATCCAAACAGCGTGTGTAAAGAACTCTGGCAGAGCTTCGTCCCACACAACCGCAAAATCATTAACGGCCAGGCCCTCAACGCCGTGCGCGAAGAATGCTGGAATATCGTGCTTGAAAACCGCCATCTCCGGCCTGCCATCGCCCCGCAAATCGAAGTTGCCGCCGTAAGACTCTTGTAAAGGGCCTTTGCGGATCCGCTCATGCACGCCCTCGAATTCCAGATCTTCGATCATGCCCGGCCGCTCGCCGTAGATCAGAATACCCGCCTCGCTCTCGATACGAATGTCACGGAAACGAATACCTCGCACACTGCCCGGAGCGCCCGGGTGGCGCGGGCTCACCAGGGCCGTCACCGCAATCGGCTCGGCTTTGCCCCACCATTGACCTGTGAATAGCCGCGTGCGAATGACGATGTTTGAGAACAGCAGATTCTCAACCGTGTTACCGCTGCGCACGTTGACGTTGATGCCGCGGTTGGAATCGTCAATCACCAGGTTGCTCACCACCACATCGCGCAAGCCGGCGCTGTAGTAACCCGCGCGGATGCCCGCCGATCGCGAACGCAGAGTGGAATTGGCAATCGTAATGTTGCTGCCCGCGAACAGCGCGATACAGTCATCGCCCGTCTGTATGTCCATATCGGAGATGTGCACCCGTTCGCAGCCGTTGACATCGATGCCGTCGTCGTTCGGCACGCGCAGATTGCTGGTTAAGCTGTGTATCCGCGCGTGGTGGATATTGATGTTCCTGGAATGGTACATCTCGCAGGTCCATGCCGGTGAGTTGCGCACCGTGACCCCGGTCAGTTCGAAATCCTCGCTGTCCATGACTCGCAACAGGTTGCCCGGACGGTCCTTCACAGGCACCCACGGCCCATCATCGATTCCGTACTTCGGATTCATGAAGTCCAGCCCCTGCCGCGTGTAGGTGGGGTCGATATCGATCGTCTTCACGCGGGTGGCGTCCACGAATCGGCCGCCGCTGCCTTCGATCGTGCCATGTCCCGCGATCGTTACGTTGTGGCTGCGCCGCACGGTAATCAGGCCCACGCGCGCGCTCTCGCCCTCGCGCCGCTGCGGTTCCAGGGGATAGTCGAGAAGGTTCGCGCTGGCGATCAGCGTCGCCCCGGCCTCCAGATAGAGCGTCACGCCGCCCCGCAACTCGATGGGGCGGATCGCATAATCGCCCGGCGGTACATAAGCGGTGCCGCCGCCGCGCGCGGCCGCGTCGTCGATTGCCTTTTGCACGGCGGCGGTGTCGTCCGCCTTGCCGTCGCCGATTGCGCCGTTGTCGCGCGCATTGAAGAACGGGCCCTCGACCCCCGCGTAACCGCACAATGCCAATATGCCGAGAAGAAAGGAAGGCCGCACGCGTTCATTGTATAACCCCACGGTTGCGCGCAAGTCTCAGGCAACCCGTGATACCGTTGGTGTGTCCGCGGCCCGCGCGGCGGATAAGGCTGGCCCGCATGAATCATCGGAAGGCACACCCCGCGGTTCTCTGGTTGCTGACATCCCTGGTTGCGGTTTTCCCGGCGCGCGCAGCCGCACCTTCGCCAGACCCGCGGGCAGTGGTCACCGCCGGCAACGCGCGCTTCACGGTGCTCACGCCCCAATTGATTCGCCTGGAGTGGGCGGCCGGCGCCAAGTTCGAGGACCATGCTTCCCTGGTCTTCATCAACCGCCGGTTACCCGTGCCCGAGTTTACCCGCGAGAGCCGCGACGGCGCCACCGTGATCCGCACCGCCGCGCTGCGCCTGGAGTACAAGCCCGGGCCCTCCGGCGATAAGTTCTCGCCCGAGAACCTGAGCATTTCGTTCGACTGCGCGGGGCGCGCCGTGGTCTGGAAGCCGGGCATGAAGGACTCCGGCAACCTGTTGGGCACCACGCGTACCCTGGATGGCGTTCGCGGCGATAACGCCAAGCTCGAACCCGGCCTAATCTCGCGCGATGGCTGGACCGTGGTAGATGACTCCACGCGGCCGTTGTTCGATTCGGCCGATTTCTCGTTTCCAGACGGCGAGGCGAGCCCCTGGCCGTGGGTGATGCCGCGACCGCCCGGCGACCGCATCGATTGGTATTTCTTCGGCTACGGGCATGACTACAGACAGGCGCTCCACGATTACACGCTCGTCGCCGGGAGCATCCCCTTGCCGCCGCGCTTCGCCTTCGGTGCCTGGTGGTCGCGATATTGGGCGTATAGCGACCGGGAATTGGTGGATCTGGTCAACGAGTTCCACTCCCATGAAGTGCCGCTCGACGTTCTGGTGATCGACATGGAGTGGCACAAGACTTTCGGAAACCCTTGGGGCAAGTTGGATGACTCCCTCCACCAGCTTGGCTGGACCGGATACAGTTGGAACAAGCTCCTTTTCCCCGATCCGGATCGCTTCCTGGCGTGGGTGCACAGTCAAGGGCTGAAGGCCACTCTGAATCTGCATCCGGCTTCGGGAGTGCAGCCGTGGGAGGACCGTTACCCGGAAATGGCGCGCGCCATGGGCATCGACCCCGCCACCAAGCAATACGTGCCCTTCGATATCGCCAACAAGCGATTCGCCACCAATTACCTCAACATCCTTCACCACCCCCTGGAACGCCAGGGCATCGATTTCTGGTGGCTGGATTGGCAGCAAGAGGATAAGACTTCGCTTGAGGGAGTGAATCCCACCTGGTGGCTCAATTACACGCACTTCACCGATCAGGAGCGCCAGGGAAAGCGCCCGCTGATTTTCCACCGCTGGGGCGGCTTGGGCAATCATCGCTATCAAATCGGCTTTTCCGGAGACACCGTTTCCGTGTGGGAGTCGCTGGCGTTCCAGCCGTACTTTACAGCCACCGCCGCCAACGTGGGCTACGCGTATTGGAGCCACGATATCGGCGGCCATATGCCGGGCGCCGTAAGCCCCGAGCTGTACACGCGATGGATCCAGTTCGGAGCGTTTAGCCCCATCTTGCGCACGCACACCACCAAGAATGCCGATGCCGAACGCCGTATCTGGGCCTACCCGGAACCGTATGCCGAAATCATGCGCAACGCCGTTCTGCTGCGCTATGCCCTGCTCCCTTACGTGTATACCGAGGCGCGCCGCACTTATGACACCGGCCTCGCGTTCTTGCATCCCCTCTACTACGATTGGCCGGAAAAGGACGCAGCGTACACCGCCAGCGAATATGCCTTCGGCGACAGCATGCTTGTGGCGCCGGTCGTCCAGCCGGTGGACCCCAAGACCGGACTGGCCGAGGAGAGCATCTGGATTCCGCCCGGCGAATGGATCGAATGGAGCACCGGCGGACACTTCAAGGGCCCGGCCACCGTTACCCGGCGCTATTCCATCAGCCAGATTCCGGTTTTTATGAAAGCCGGCGCCATCGTACCCATGCAGCCGGAAATGCGTTATTCCGGCGAGAAGCCGCTCGATCCGCTGATCGTGAATGTGTTCCCTCTCGCCCGCGGCCAGGCTTCCACGTACCGGTTATACGAGGATGGCGCCACGACCCTCGGCTATAAGCAAGACGAATTCGCCTGGACCGAGCTCGCCGCGCGGCGCGACGCGGACACAACCACGATCACCATCGGGCCGCTAGACGGCCGTTTCGCGGGCATGCCGGAGGCGCGTGGCTATGAGATCCGGCTGCCGGGCAACTGGCCCCCGGAAGAGGTCAGCGTCAACGGAGAAGCCATCCCCTATCGCTCCGAGCCCGGCAAAAGCGGCTGGCAGTACGCCGGCAGCACGCTGACCACAGTGATTACACTGCCGCCTACATCCGTGCACACAACGTTGCGGATTCGCGTCCGGACCGCCGCCGGTTCCTGTAGCGATCGCGATCTGGAGGGCTTCGCCGGAGTCATGACACGCCTGCGGGAAGCGTATGACGCCATGAATCAGGGACGCGCCGGCTGGTCGCCGGATGTTTTGATCGACGCCATGCAAACCGGCACGCGGCTGGGATACGATCCTTCGGGAGCGTGCCGCGAAATCGAGCGGCTGACCGACGCGCTGCCTGCAATCGTTTCCGCCGTCGAGGCCAGCCGCACTCCCAACGGCAAGGCTCCCACCGAAGAGGAAAAAGCCCGACGCGCCGCCAGCATCGATCGCGTGATGGCACTGTTAGCCGATGCGCGCGAGCTGCTTCTGCCCGCGCCGCGGCTAGGGGCGAATCCGCACTAAGACGACGCCGTGGCTCGGCACCGTGGCTGAGAAACTCCCCGTCGCCGGCGCCAGGTCCTTATGCTGCCAGAGGTCGCGGACCGCGGCCGAAACATGCTCGGGATAGCCGAGGTCGAGCCATGATACCGAGATCGACTTCTCCGCGCTCGCGCGGTTCAACAGCGCCACCGCCCGGCCGCCATCGGCCAATGGCCTCGACCACACTTCGGTGTCGCCATCTTTCTTTACGCGGCGGCCCTCCACGCCGAGCGGGTCCTGGTCCACTGCGATCGCTTCCGCATTGGTTAGGATCGTCTTGGTCTCTTCGCTCATATCGCGCAGATCGTTGCCGGAAATCAGCGGCGCGGCAAAGATGGCCCACATGCTGAAGTGCGCCCTGGCTTCGTCTCCCGTGAGAGCGCCATTGCCCACTTCGAGCATGTCGGGGTCGTTCCAATGGCCGGGGCCGGCATAAGGCTCCAGGCCATCCATCAAGTCGATAATCTCCACCACTCCATTGCCGCCCCATTTTTCCCGGCCATCCCACTTGTTGATGATGTCGCCGGTGGAACGCCACAGGTTGCCCACGTCCTTCGCCCACAGCCACGGCTTGGTCGAGCCCCACTCGCACAGGCTGAACACGATCGGGCGGCCGCTCTTTTTCAGGGCGTCGCGCATGATCGAGTAGGAGGCGGCTGAATCCTGCGTGCCGTGGTTGCACCAGTCGTATTTGAGGTAATCGACGCCCCAGGCCGCATACTGCCGCGCATCCTGAAACTCGTACCCGCGGCTGCCCGGCCGGTTCTGGCACGTGCCCGTTCCAGCGTCGGAGTAAATGCCGAACTTCAGCCCCTTCGAGTGAATATAATCGCCCAGCGCTTTCATCCCAGAAGGGAAGCGCTGCGGATCGGCGACGATGTTGCCCTGCGCGTCCCGCTCCACCTGCCAGCAATCGTCAATCACGATGTACTGGTATCCGGCGTCCTTCATGCCGCTGCGCACCATGGCGTCGGCCATATCGCGAATGAGTTGCTCGCTGACATTGCAGGCGAACTTGTTCCAACTGTTCCAGCCCATGGGCGGCGTTTTGGCGAGGCCGTTATCGAGCGCCGGCAAAGAGCCGGCCCCGAGCATAAGCAAACCCGCAACCGTCAACAGGGCGCGGCTGCGCAACAAGGATTTGACTGGCGTCATGACTCTCTATATATATCAGATCGGCAACTCCGGATAGGAGGCCCATCAGCGTGTTGCGCTTGAAGCGCCCCTACACTTCGGCGTCCAGCGGTTCGAGCGGCTTCTTCTTCCCGCCGCGCACCCGGTCCCACCAATGCTGCAAGCGGTCGAAATAGAGATACACCACCGGAGTGGTGAAGAGCGTCAACGCCTGGCTCACGATCAACCCACCGATGATGGTAATTCCCAAGGGCCGCCGCAGTTCCGACCCGGTGCCGGTGCCGAGCGCCAGCGGCAAGGCGCCCAGCATGGCGGCGAACGTGGTCATCAGGATGGGCCGGAAACGCAGCAGGCTGGCTTCGAAAATCGCGTCGCGCGGGTTCTTGTGCTCTATGCGCTCCGCCGCCAGCGCGAAATCCACAATCAGAATACCGTTCTTCTTCACCAGGCCGATCAGCAAAATAATGCCGATCATGGCGATAACGCTCAGGTCGGTATGCGTCAGAAGCAGCGCCAGCAACGCTCCCACGCCCGCCGAAGGCAGCGTGGAGAGAATCGTGACCGGGTGAATGTAGCTCTCGTACAGAATGCCGAGCATGAGGTACACCGCCGCCAGCGCCGCCGCGATCAGGTAGGGCTCGCTGCCGAGCGAGCTCTGGTACGCCTGCGCGGTGCCCGTGAAACCGGTCTGGATGGTGGGCGGAAGGCCGATCTTGCGGGCCGATTGCGCAATGGCGATCACGGCATCCCCTAACGCCACGCCCGGCTGCAAATTGAACGAAATCGTCACGCATGGGAATAAACCCTGATGGTTTACCGAGAGCGGCGCCACCGCCGGAGCGTAATGAGCCACCGCGGCCAGCGGAACCTGCCCGCCTTTCGGCGAGTGGACATAAATCTCCCGCAGAGTCTGCGGGTTCTGCCAGTAAGCCGGCGCCACTTCCATCACCACGTGGTACTGGTTGAGCGGCTTGTACATGGTCGAGACCTGCCGCTGGCCGAAGGCATCGTACAGCGTGTTATCGAGCAACTGCGGGGAGATGCCGAAGCGGGCCGCGGTCTCGCGGTCGTAGGTGACCATCGATTGCAAGCCCCGGTCCTGTTGGTCGCTATTGACGTCCACGATGATGGGAATCGCTCGCAGCTCACGGAACATGCGCGGCGCGTAGACCAGCAGGTCCGGCAGATTGTCGCCGCGCATGGTGAATTGATAGAGCGCGGCGCTGTTTCTTCCGCCCACCCGCAAGTCCTGGTTGGCCTGCAAATAGAGCGTGGCCCCGGGCACCCTGGCCAGTTTGGGCCGCAGCCGCTGCATAATGTAATCCACCGTGGTTTTGCGTTCCGCGAGCGGCTTGAGCGAGACGAACATGCGTCCCTGGTTCAGAGTGGAAGCGCCGCCGCCCCCGCCTCCGCCGCCGGTGAAACCGATCACCGTATCCACCGCCGGGTCCGCCGTCACAATGTTCTCCATGCGCAACAGGATCTTGTCCATGGACTGAAACGAAGTATCCTGATCGGCTATGATCTGGCCGGACATGCGCCCATTGTCCTGCTGCGGAAAGAATCCCTTGGGCACTTTCACGAACAGATACACGTTCAGACCCACGGTGGCCATCAGGACCATCAGCGTGACGAACGCGTGGCGCAGCACGAATGACAGGGCCTGGCCATACAAGGCGACGGTCCGTTGAAAACCCTCCTCGGCGACCCGGTAGAGGCGGCCATGCGATTGGTGCGCTTTCAACAGGTGCCCGCACATCATGGGCGTGGCCGTGAGCGACACCACCATCGAAACCAGAATCGCCACGGAAAGCGTGACCGCGAATTCACGCAGCAGACGGCCCACAATACCCTGCATGAGCAACAGGGGGATGAAAACGGCGGTCAGGGAAATGCTCATGGTCACCACCGTGGAGCCGATCTCCTTGGCGCCGATCAGGGCCGCGCTGATGGGGCTGTGGCCCGCTTCCAGATAGCGCGTGATGTTCTCAATCACCACGATGGCATCGTCCACCACGAACCCCGTCGAGATCGTCAGCGCCATCAACGACAGGTTGTCGATGCTGTACCCGCACAGGTACATCACGCCGAAAGTTCCCACCAGCGAAACCGGAACCGCCACGCTGGGAATGAAGGTAGTCCGCGGATTCTTCAGAAAAACGAAAACTACCAGAACCACCAGCAGGACCGAGATGATGAGCGTGCGCTCCACGTCGTGGACGGAAGCGCGGATGGTCAGGGTTTGATCCATGGCCACCCGCAAATGGATGGACGCCGGAATGGCGGCGCGAATTTGCGGCAGCACCCCGCGGATGCGGTCCACCGTATCGATAATGTTTGCGCCCGGCTGCCGGAAAATGATCACCAGCACGGATGGTTTGCCATTGGCGTAGCCGGCGTTGCGCAGGTCCTCCACCGAATCGACCACGTCGCCCACGTCGGAAACGCGGACGGCGGCGCCATTGTGATAGGCGATTAACAGGGGCTTGTACTCGACCGCGTGAAAGAGCTGATCGTTGGCATCGATCTCGTACATCCGGTGCGTGTCGGCGAAATGTCCCTTGGGCGTGTTGGCATTGGCCGCGGCCAAGGCCTGGACCACCTGTTCCAAGCCGATTCCGTATTTATTCAGGGCCAGGGGATTCAACTCGACGCGCACGCCGGGAAGCGCGCTCCCGCCCACCGCCACCTGCCCCACGCCGCGAACTTGCGCCAGTTTCTGCGCCAGAATCGTGGACGCGGAATCGTACATCTGGCCTTTGCTCAGCACGTCCGAAGTCAGTGCCAGCATGAAAATCGGTGAATCGGCCGGGTTGACTTTGCGGTACGTGGGATTCGAGGGCAAATTGGAGGGCAGGTAGCCCCGGGCCGCGGCGATGGCTGCCTGCACGTCGCGCGCCGCCGCATCGATATTGCGGCTCAGATCGAATTGCAGCGTGATGCTGCACGACCCCAAGGTGCTGGACGAGGTCATTTCGGTGATGGCCGCGATGCGCCCGAACTGGCGCTCAAGCGGCGTGGCCACCGAGGACGCCATGGTCTCCGGGCTGGCGCCGGGCAGGGCGGCGTTCACCGAGATGGTCGGAAAATCCACCTGGGGCAACGGCGACACCGGCAGCACCTGGAACGCCACCGCGCCCGCCAGCGCAATCGCTACGGCCAGCAGCGTGGTGGCGACCGGTCTGCGGACGAAGGGCGCCGAGAGATTCATAGTTCACTCTCCGGTTCGAGTGCCCAAGCCGGATCGGTCTCGCGCCGCCCCGAAACGTGCCGCGCCAGGCGGTCGAAGAAGAGGTAGATCACCGGTGTCGTGAACAGCGTCAGCATCTGGCTGATCAGCAAGCCGCCAATCATGGTGATGCCCAGCGGACGCCGCAGCTCGCTGCCGGTTCCCGTGCCCAGCGCCAGCGGCACGGCTCCCAGCAGCGCGGCCATGGTGGTCATCATGATCGGGCGGAAGCGCAAAAGGCATGCCCGGTAGATTGCATCGATCGACGGCATCCCCTGCTTGCGCTCCAATTCCAGGGCGAAATCGATCATCATGATCCCGTTTTTCCCCACAATTCCGATCAGCAGAACCATCCCGATTACGGAAATGACGCTGAAATCGATACGGCAGATGTTGAGCGCCAGTAAAGCCCCCACGCTGGCCGAGGGAAGCGTGGATAGAATCGTGGCTGGGTGAATGTAGCTCTCGTAGAGCACGCCCAAAACGATATACACCGTTACCAGGGCTGCCAGAATCAGCATTCCCTCGTTGGAGAGCGATGCTTGAAACGCCTTGGCCATGCCCTGAAAATCCGCTTGAATGCTGGGCGGCAATCCCACTTGGTCTTTCACCTTGTTCACCGCGGCAACGGCATCGCCTAACGACGCGCCGGGAGCGAGGTTGAAGGAAAGGGTCACCACCGGAAACTGGCCCTGATGATTCACAGTGATGGGCGCGGCCGCGAATTCCGTGCGCGTGAAAGCGCTCAGCGGCACCTGGCCTCCGGTGGGGAACATGGTCGAGGACGCGATGGACCCCGCGCCCAAAACGCTGCTGGCAATGGCGCTGTTGCCGGAGCTCGCGCTGCCGGTGGAAGCGGCGGCGCTCGATGCGCCCCCCGGCCCGGCCGACACCGGGGCCGAACCGCCCGCCACCAGTCCCAAAGCGGTGCCGCCCGATCCGCTTCCCGTGCGGATGAACAGGCTGTGAAGGTCGAGGGGATTCTGTGAAAACGGGCGCTTCACTTCGAGCACTACGTGATACTGATTGAGCTGCGTAAAAATGGTGGAGACCTCGCGTTGCCCGTACGCATCGTAAAGGGTCTGATCGATCGTGGAGGGGGTAATTCCCAGGCGCGCGGCGGTATCGCGGTCGAACCGTAGCCGCGCGCGCAGACCCGCGACCTGCTGATCGCTGGCCACATCGCTCAGCTCCGGCCGTTCTTGCAGTTTCGCCACCATCTTCGGCGCATACGCGTTCAATTCCTCGGCGCTGGGGTCTTCCAGCGTGTATTGGAACTGCGTGCGGCTCACGCGGTCCTCCACCGAAAGGTCTTGCACCGGCTGCATGAACAGCGTGATGCCGGGCACTTCCGCCAGGCGCGGTTGCAGCCGCCGGATCACCTCGCTGGCGTTGATTCTTCGATCCTCCAGCGGCTTGAGGCCGATCAGTATGCGGCCGCTGTTGAGGGTGGTGTTGGTGCCATCGATGCCGATGAAGGACGAGAGGTTCTCCACCGCCGGATCGCTTAAAATCACTTTCGTGAGACGTTGTTGCAGCGAGGACATCTCGGGAAACGAAACGGTCTGCGCAGCCTCCGAAACGCCCTGGACCATCCCCGTATCCTGGATGGGGAAGAAGCCCTTGGGAATGGCATAAAACTGGTAGCAGGTAAGAGCCAGCGTGCCGGCCGCTACCAGCAGCGTGGCCGTTTGCCAGCGCAGAACAAAAGTCAACATCCTGCCGTACAGCGCGATCACCGCGTCGAATGCCCGTTCGGAGGCACGATACAAACGCCCCTGCTCGGACGCGGGCGTGTGCTTCAGCAGCTTCGAGCTCATCATGGGCGTTAACGTCAGCGACACGATCGCCGACATCAGAATAGTTACCGCCAGCGTGACCGCAAACTCACGGAACAGGCGGCCCACAATATCGCCCATGAACAGCAGCGGGATGAGCACCGCCACCAGTGAGATGGTCAGAGAAATGATCGTGAAGCCGATTTGCTCGGCCCCGCGCAACGCGGCCTTTAGTGGAGTCTCTCCTTGTTCGATATAGCGGGCGATGTTTTCGATCATGACGATGGCATCGTCCACCACGAAGCCCGTGGAGATGGTCAGAGCCATCAATGTCAGGTTATTGAGGCTGTAGCCCAGCATGTACATCACGCCGAAGGTTCCCACCATCGAAAGCGGAACGGCCACGCTGGGGATAACGGTTGCCGCCAGATTGCGCAGGAACAGAAAGATCACCATCACCACCAACGCAATCGTCAACATCAGCTCGAATTTCACGTCTTGGACCGATGCCCGGATGGTGTTGGTCCGGTCGGTGAGAATGCTCACCTGAACGGATTTCGGCAGCGTCTCGGTGAGTTGCGGCAGCAAGCCCTTCACGCGGTCCACCACCTGGATGATGTTGGCACCGGGCTGCCGGCGGATATTCATGATCACCGCCGGTGTTTGATTCATCCAGGCCGCCTGGCGGACATTTTCCACATCGTCGATCACCTCGGCCACTTTGGAGAGCTTCACCGGCGCGCCGTTGCGGTACGCCACGATGAGCGGGCGATAATCGTCCGCCGAGAGCAACTGGTCGTTGGCGCCGATCTGGTACGACTGGTGCAGGCCGTCGAAGTTCCCCTTGGCCTGGTTCACGTTGGCAGCCACCACGGCGCTGCGCAGGTCTTCCAGGTTGAGTCCGTAGGAAGCCAGCATGGTGGGGTTCGCCTGGATGCGGACGGCCGGCTTTTGCCCGCCGCTGATGCTCACCAGCCCTACCCCCGACAATTGCGAAATCTTCGGCGCCAGGCGGGTATCCGCCAGGTCCTCCACGCGCGAGAGCGGATCGGTCTTGGAGCTGAGCGCCAGCGTCAGAATCGGCGTATCGGCTGGGTTGGTCTTGGCGTAGACCGGCGGCACGGGAAGGTCTGAGGGTAGAAACGTCCCCGCGGCATTGATGGCTTGCTGCACTTCCTGCTCGGCCACGTCAATGCTCAGGCTTAAGGTGAATTGCAGCGTGATGACCGAGCTGCCATCCGAGCTGGTGGAGGTCATCTGCTGCAATCCGGGCACTTGCCCGAACTGCCGCTCGAGCGGCGCGGTCACCGAGGACGCCATCACGTCCGGGCTGGCGCCGGGATAGAACGTGATCACCTGGATGGTCGGATAATCGACTTCGGGGAGGGCCGATACCGAGAGTTGCTCGTACGCCACCGCCCCCGCCAGCAGGATACCCACCATCAACAACGACGTCGCCACCGGCCGGAGGATGAACGTCCGGGACGGACTCATTTCTTCTTGCCTCCGGCTGCCGCGCCGGCCTGCTCATCCGCCATTTCGACGGCGACCTTGGTTCCTTCCTGCAACTTGTCCACGCCCGTCATCACCAGCACGTCGCCCGGTGCGATGCCCGAAGTGACCTCCGTTTCGTTGCCTTCCGAGGTTCCCAGCACCGTCTGCCGCACGGTAACGGTCTGGTCTGGCTTAACCAGGTAAACGTAGGTGGAGTTGGTGCTCCGCTGGATCACCGCGTTGGGAACCAGCGTCACCGCCGACTTCTGCTGCACCAGCAGGCGCACATTCACAAACTGGTTCGGGAAGAGCAGGCTGTTCTTGTTCTCGAAAACGGCGCGCAGCCGCAGCGACCCGGTGGTGGGATCGATCTGGTTATCGACCGTCGCCAGCCTTCCCGACCCGATCTTATTCTGATCGTCGCGGTCCCACGCGTCGGCTCGCAGATATTCCCTGGCGGCCACTTTCCGCAATACCACCGGAAGGTCGTCTTCGGCCACCGTAAAGATCACGCTGATCGGATCGATCTGTGTAATCACCAGCAGCCCGTTGGTATCGGCGGCATGCACGATGTTCCCCGGATCCACCAGCCGCAGCCCCACTCGGCCGGTGATGGGCGCGGTAATGTTGCAGTAAACCAGGTTCAATTTCGCGTTATCGATCTGCGCTTGGTCGCTCTTCACAATCCCCTCATCTTGAGTCACCAGGGCTCTCTGCGTGGCCAGTTGCTGCTCGGGAACGGCGTTCTGCGCCACCAGTTTCCGATAGCGGTCCATGTCCACGCGGGCATTGGCCAGGTTCGCCTGGTCGCGGATCATTTGCCCCTCGGCCTGTTCCAATTGCACTTGCGAGGGCCGGGGGTCGATTTCGAGCAGCAGGTCGCCTTCGTGCACCAGGTCGCCTTCGTTGTAATGGAGCTTCATCAATTGCCCGTCCACGCGGCTCTTGATGGTGACGGTGTAGATGGGGGTCACCGATCCCAGCCCCGTGATATAGACCCCGATATCGCCGCGGCGCGCTTTGGCCGCCACCACCGGAACGGCGAACGCTCCCCTCTTGCCGCCTTTCGCCGCCGCCGTGCTGCCCGGCCCGGCGCTGGCGGTATTCTTCGACCAGTAATACCAGCCGGCGGCGCACGCTACCGCGAGCACCAGCAGCCACACCCAGGCGCGCGAGGAGGAACGTCGCTGGGGCGGTTTGGCGGCCGGCGCGGGCTGTTCTAATCCGAAGGGATTCGGTTCAACTTCTGGCGCGGTTTCGACTTTGGCAGGGATCTGTCCGTGGCCGGACCTTTCGGGCATAAATTGGGATCTCCAGCCGCATTGTATCTCTGGGCACTCTATTCCCAAAACAGCCTTCGAGATCGCATACGGCAGCTTGGCCGCCGATAAACGCCGATTGACGCGGATAACAGGACCAATGAATTATCGGCGTTCATCGGCGTTGATCGGCGGCCCACCTTTTTCCGGCCGTTGTTGAGTAGGCTGGAGTGATGCGTGCCTCCCTCGTTGCGTTCCTGATACTGATCGCCGCCCACGCCGAAAACCGCTTCTACGCCGGCAACCGCGCGCCGCTCGAGCCCAGCCCATTGATCAAACTCCCGATCGGCGCCATTCGCCCCGAAGGCTGGTTGCGGACCCAACTGCAACTGGAAGCCGATGGGTTCTCGGGCCGCCTCAGCGAGATCAGCCAATTCTGCAAATATGAAGGCAACGGCTGGGTCACGCCTGGATCGGCGGAACGGGGTTGGGAAGAAGCCCCCTACTGGCTCAAGGGCTTCACCGATCTGGGATTCGTCCTCGGCGATGCGCGCATCGTTGCCGAGGCGCGCCACTGGCTCGACGCCGTGCTCGCCAATCAACAGAGCGGCGGCTATTTCGGAACTCACAAGAACCTGGCGATTCAACGCGGCGATCAACCGGAAATGGAAGCCGACAAGCCCAGCCAGGTGATCGACCTGTGGCCCAACATGATCATGCTCTACCCGCTGCGCACGCTCTATGAGGCCACCGGCGACCCGCGCGTGATTCCTTTCATGCTGAAGTATTTCGCCTGGCAGCGCTCCATCCCGCGCGATGCCTTCCTGCCGGCCAGTTGGCAAAAATATCGCGGCGGCGATAACCTCGACTCCATCTACTGGCTTTACAACCGCACCGGCGAGGCATGGCTCCTCGATCTGGCCACGCGCAATCACCAGCGCACCGCCGACTGGTTCACGAATATTCCCACCTGGCATGGCGTCAACATCTCGCAGGGCTTCCGCGAGCCCGCCGAGTACTTCCAGCAATCCCGCGATTCCAGGTTCGTGGCGGCTACGGAGCGCGATTACCACCTGGTGATGGACGAGTATGGGCAGATGCCGGGCGGCATGTTCGCGGCCGATGAGAATGCCCGCCCCGGCTACACCGGTCCGCGCCAGGCGGCCGAGACGTGCTCCATGGCGGAGTTCCTGTTGAGCGATGAGATGCTCGTGAAAATCACGGGAGACGCCGCGTGGGCCGATCGCGCCGAAGAAGTGGCGTTCAATTCCCTGCCCGCCTCCATGACGCCCGATCTCAAAGGCCTGCACTACCTCACTGCTCCCAACCAGGTGCAACTGGACCGCCGGAGCAAATCGCCGATGATCGAGAATGCGGGCGACATGTTTTCGTACAACCCCTACCAATATCGCTGCTGCCAACACAATGTGGCGCATGCCTGGCCCTATTATGCGGAGCACCTTTGGATGGCTACCGCCGCCAACGGCATCGCCGCCGTTTTGTATGCTCCCAGCAGCGTGGAGGCGAAAGCCGGCGATGGCACCACCGTCCGAATCACCGAGAAGACCGATTACCCGTTCGATGAAACCGTCGCGCTCTCGCTCGAGATGCCATCGCCGGCGCGGTTTCCGCTGATGCTGCGCGTGCCGGGGTGGGCTATCGATCCCGCCGTCACGGTGAATGGCGCGCTGGCCGGGAGCCGCGGCCGCGGTTGGATCACCATCGATCGAATCTGGAACAGCGGCGACCGGGTCATCCTCACCCTGCCGATGCGCATCGAAATCAAGACCTGGGCGCGCCACGGCAACTCCGTCTCGGTATACCGTGGCCCGCTGGCGTACTCGCTCAGAATCGGCGAGCGCTGGCAGCGCTATGGGAGCAGCGAGAAATGGCCGGCTTTCGAGGTCTTCCCCGAGACGCCCTGGAATTACGCCCTGCTGAAATCCGCCATGCGGGTGGAGAAAGGCGCGATGCAGCCCCAACCCTTCACGCCCGATGGAGCCCCGCTACGCATCATCGCCAGGGCGCGCCGGGTGCCCTCGTGGAAGATGGAGGCCAACGGCCTGATTGAAGAAGTGCCCCCCAGCCCGGTAGTGACTTCGGCGCCCGTGGAAGAGGTCACGTTGGTCCCCATGGGTTGTGCCCGGCTGCGCGTCTCGGTCTTCCCGGTCGCCAGTCCCTAATCGAGGTGGAACACTTCCGGGATGGGCCGCATGGCCTCATCGGCATGCGCCTTGTTGGGAATCTCGAAGAAATCCGCCATCTGGGTCTGCCAGCGCGTATTGATTTCCTTACTCGCCATTCCCGCTTGCGCCTTGGCAAAATCCGGCGTCTCCAGGTAGCCGATCAACATCCCGTCTTCGCGCAAAAACAGGGAATAATTATGCCACCCTGTTTCACGCAACGCCTGGAGCATTTCCGGCCACACCTTCTTGTGGCGCTCCTTGTACTCCGCGAGACGCTCCTTTTTCACTTGCAGCACAAAGCATATGCGTTGCGACACGGGGCCGCCGGAGACGGAAGCCGCCGATCCGCCCAGCAGGGTCGCCGCGCCCATCAGCCAGGCGCGCCGGCCAATAGCACTTCGCGCCGCGCATCGCGCCGGTTGTTTACGGTCCGATACTTTCATTTCGCGTCTCCTTCTCTGTCATACTAACTGAGTTTTCGGCTGGCGGAATGGGACCGCACCATCTGATACACTGCGGTTCGGTACCCGCCATGACCAGTAAAGAACGTGTTTTGGTCGCCCTCCAGCATCGTCCCCCGGACCGCATTCCGCTCGATTTCGGCAGCACAACCGTGACCGGCATACACGTCAGTTGCGTGGCCGCGCTGCGCGACTATTACGGGCTCGACCGGCGCCCCGTCAAGGTTCATGAGCCCGGTCAGATGCTGGGGCTCATCGAGGAAGACCTCAAGCAGGCCATGGGGCTCGATGTGGATGCCGTATTCCGCCCCAAAACAATCTTCGGCTTCCCGGTGGCCGATTGGAAGCCCTGGCACACGCATCAGGGCCTGGAAGTGCTGGTCCCCGGCGGGTTCAATACCAGCATTGATGCCAAGGGCGATACGCTCATATATCCCGAAGGCGATCTTTCCGCTCCGCCCAGCGGGCGCATGCCGAGGACCGGGTACTTTTTCGACGCCATCGTTCGCCAGGAGCCCATCGTCGAACAAAATCTGAACGTCGAAGACAACCTGGAGGAATTCCGCCCTATCGCCGATAAGGACCTGACGGCGCTCGAAGCCGGCGCACGGGCTGCCGCCGCCACCGGACGGGCCGTTGTCGCGGCGCTGGGCGGGACGGCTTTTGGCGATATCGCCCTGGTGCCCGCGCCGTTCCTCAAGCATCCCAAAGGCATTCGCGACATTGCCGAGTGGTACATGTCCACCACCTCGCGGCGCGATTACATTCACGCCATCTTCGCGCGGCAATGCGAAATCGCGCTTGCTAACCTGGCCAGACTCACCGCCGCCGCCGGCCCGCTCATCGACGTTCTGTACGTTTGCGGGACGGATTTCGGGACGCAGACGGGAACATTCGTTTCCGTGAAGACCTTCCGCGATCTCTGGTTTCCCTATTACCGGCGGGTCAACGATTGGGTGCACGCCCACACCTCGTGGAAGACGTTCAAGCACTCCTGCGGATCGGTCGATCGTTTCATCCCATCCTTCATCGAAGCCGGTTTCGACATTCTCAACCCGGTGCAGTGCTCGGCCGCCAACATGGATGCCGCGCATCTCAAGGCCCAATATGGCGGCGGCATCGTATTCTGGGGCGGCGGCATCGACACGCAAAAAGTGCTGCCGTTCGGCACGCCCGCGGAAGTGCGGGAACAGGTGCTCGAACGGTGCCGCATCTTTTCTCCCGGTGGCGGTTTTGTCTTCAGCAGCATTCACAACGTGCAGGCGCGAACGCCCGTCGAAAACATCGTGGCCATGATCGACGCCGTGCGCGAATTTAATGGAGTTGCCACTTATGCCTGATCTCGCGAGACTCTACGAAGCGGTCCTGAACGGAGACCACAAGACGGCCGTGGCCGTGACCCGCGAGGCCATCGACGCCGGTATCGGCGCCTCGGAAATCCTGAGCGGCTACATGGTTCCGGCCATGGACGAAGTGGGACGGCGCTTCGAATGCGAAGATTACTTCGTCCCCGAGCTGCTCCTCGCCGCCCGCGCCATGAAGGGCGGGCTCGAGCTGCTGCGTCCGCTGTTGGCGGCTCAAGGCGCGGCCGCGGCCGGCCGCATCGTTATCGGCACGGTGCAGGGGGATCTGCACGATATCGGCAAGAACATCGTCGCCGCCATGCTGGAGGGCGGCGGCTTTGAAGTGATCGACCTGGGGGCCGACGTGGCGCCCGGCAAATTTGTCGATGCCGTCAAGGAACGCAATCCGCACATCGTCTGCCTTTCGGCGCTGCTCACCGTCACCATGCCTGCGATGAAAACCACCATAGACGCTCTCAGCGAAGCGGGCGTGCGGGACCGCGTGCGAATCATGGTGGGCGGCGCTCCGGTGACCGGGGAATTCGCGAGCCGGATCGGCGCGGATGGATACGGCGAAAACGCGGCGGACGCGGTGGCGCTGGCGCGCAGCCTGGTGCGGCCCGCATGAACGGCCGCGAGCGCTTTCCGGCGCGCAGCGCGCGATGAAGGTCGCGATCCGCCTCGAGCCCCTGGGCGTCCGCCTCGAAACCGAAGCCGGCGTGCCGCTGCGGGACGTGCTGCTGCCGCTAGGGGTCGAGTTCCCGTGCGGGGGCAAGGGCCGCTGCCGCCGCTGCCGCGTGCGCGTGCTCGATGGCACTCTCGAGACCGAGGAAGGATACACCGATGCGTCGGGATGGGTGCTCGCCTGCCACGCGCGGGCGGTGTCCGACGCAACCCTCGAAATCGGGCAATTCGAAGCCGTGATTTTGGCCGATGACCGGCCGTTCCCGATCCATCCGGGCGCAGGCCGCGGCATCGCCATCGACCTCGGCACCACCACCGTCGTGGCGCAATTGGTGGATCTAGCTTCGGGCGCGGTGCTCGGTGTGCGGGCCGCGCTCAACCCTCAGGCGGTCTATGGCGCCGACGTGATGACCCGCATCGAGCACGCGCTCGCGCCGCAAGGCCGGGCCGAGTTGCGCCAGGCGATTCACACCGCCATCGATGGCATGATTGCCGAACTGACCGGCGGCACGCCCGCCGAGCGGCTGGCGATTTGCGGCAATACCGCCATGCTGCATTTCTACGATGGCATCGATCCCGAGCCGCTGGCGCACGCGCCGTTCGAGCCGTTGCAACTGGAATCGCCCAACGGTTTCCTGCCCTGCCTCGGCGGCTTCGTCGGCAGCGACATTCTGGCGGGCATCGTCGCCACCGGACTACACGAGGCCAACCATCTGGAGGTCTTGATCGATCTCGGTACCAACGGCGAGATTGTGGCGGGCAATCGCGAGCGCCTGCTGTGCGCCTCGACGGCCGCCGGCCCGGCTTTCGAAGGCGGACGAATTTCATGCGGCATGCGCGCCGCCACCGGCGCCATCGCCGAGGCCGCCATCGCGGGCGGACAGATTCGCTGCACCACGATCGGTGGCACGCCGCCGCGCGGGATTTGCGGCAGTGGGCTGGTGGACGTGGTGGCGGCGGCCCTCGATCTCTGCCTTATCGCGCCTGGAGGACGCATGCCCGCGCCGCTCACTCTCGCCGAAGGCATCGCGCTCACGCAATCCGACGTGCGCGAGTTGCAGCTCGCCAAGGCCGCGATTGCCGCCGGAGTGCGCGTGCTCGTGCGCCGACTGGGCGCCACACCGCGCGATGTGCGCCGCGTGTGGCTCGCCGGAGCATTCGGAAATTACGTGAATCGCGCCAGCGCGCGCCGCATCGGCCTGCTCGAATTTCCCGAGGAGGTTGTGGAACCCGCCGGCAACACCGCGCTGCTCGGCGCGAGAATTGCGCTGTTCGCGCCGGACCCCTCCTTCCGTGCCGTCCGCGCGATCGTGCGGCATGTGCCGCTGGCCGCCGATCCCGAATTTCAGGAGCAGTACGTGGACGCCATGCAATTCCCGCTGACCGCTGAAGGCTGATTGGCTTATCTCGTCACCGCTCCCTTCATGACTTCCGAACCCGTCGTCACCTTTCCCTCCGTATCGGAGACGCGGATTCCCCGCGATCGCGCCCCGGAAATGTGCATCGCCGGCACGCGCGAGTGGCGCACGGTCACGCGCTCGACATTTTTCAGCGTCGCCGGCGAGGGAGCACTGACTCCGTCGAGCAGCAAGTCCGCGGCCTGGTCCACTTCGAGACCGTATTTCCAGGTGGGCGATTCCGGCTTTTCCCATCGAATCTCCACGTCCTTCATGGTGAAGTTGCGCGCGTAGCGCAAGGTCATCGCCGCCTGCGTATTCTCATACGGCGCGTGCGGGTCATGCGAGACGAACAGCCGCACGTTATCGAGCCGAATGCCCTCCAGCCAACTGCCGGCGTGCCCCTCGATCGCCGATGTCCCCGTGCCGTGCGCGATGACGTTGCGAATGGACACGTTTCGGATGACGCCGGCGGGCGGTTCATTTTCGCGCCTGGTGCCATCCACTTCGCTGCGGCGCTTGATTTTGAAGTGAATCGGATCGCCATCGCCCCACCAGAACCAATCGAATCGCCGCGTCTCGATGGTCACGTTCGAGATCACCACGTCCTCCACCACACCGCCATCGAACACCATGAACGCCAGCCCGCGGTTGGAATTGGTGATGACCACGTTATCGATAGTCACATGACGGATGGCGTTGGCATTGCAATCGCAAAACTTGATGGCGCTCGAAGACGAAGATAGCCGGCAATTGGTCACCGTCACGTTCTCGGTGGGCAACGCCGGGCCCCAGATCGCGGCCGAATAGAAGACCAGCGCATCGTCGCCGGTTTCGATGGTGGAGTTCGAGATGCGCACGTCCTGGCACCCATCCGGATCGATGCCATCGGCCCACACCCCCGCCTTCTGGTCGGAAGAAATGTACACTCCATCGATCGTCAGGCGCTTCGAGGCATACGGATTGATCGTCCAACTGCGCGACCGCACGAACTTCAGGCCGCGAATCGAAACATCCTGGCAGCGCAGCAACAAAACCAGCCGCGGATAAACGGTCTCCTGGTGGAGTCCGGTGGGGAACGACCGCAGAAGGGGCTTTCCGGTGGCCTCCATCAGAAGCTGATTGGGGCGGATATAGAAATCCGTGAAATCGTTCAGCCGCCACTCGTAGGAGGCTTGTCCGTCGATCGTCCCGCGGCCTTCGATGGCGATCTCGCGCAAATCCTCGCCGTACAGTAACGCGGATTGCGGGGCCGGCTCGAATTCCTTTCCATCGAGCGAGGCGAAGAGTGTGGCGCCCGCCTCCACGTACAGGCGTACGCCCGACCGCAGGCGCAGTTGGCCGGAGGTGTACTCGCCGGGCGGAACATAGACCGTACCGCCTCCCGCCCGCCCGCACGCATCGATGGCGGCTTGCAGTGGCGGACGCGCATTATCCTGCTTACGCCCCGTGGCGCCGTAGTCCTTCACGTTGAAAACCGGTTGGGCGGCCAGCGCGGCCGCGCACGCCGTCATCACGAACCAGAGCTTCATGCCATCATTCTGCACGAATCGCGCGCCCGCGGCCACAAGGCGACCCGTCATTCACGCCTGCTCCGTGTTCCTGCGAGCGGCGAAGGCCAGCGTCCTCACTAACTTCCGTTAGCACCCGCGACGTATCCTAACGGCAGCTTTACGGGAGCGCGGCACTTGCACAAGCTGGTAGATGGTGCCGAGCTCCGTCACGGCGTGCCGCGTGAGGATTGGTTTATATGCGGGAACAGACAGACAGAGGAGCGGAACAGGGGTTCAGGCGCGGCCGGGTCAGAAGGCGCAGGGGAGCGGAAATGATGGAGTTCACCCTGGTATTTCTGCCCTTCCTCGCCATGGCCACAGTCCTGCTCGATACCTGCTGGGCCGTCTTCACTAAGTGCACCCTCCAGTATGCGGTGCGGGTGGGAGTACGCACCGGTATCACGCTCACTGCGTCGCAGACCAGCAACCTCACCTCCACGGTGAAAAGCATCGTGCAGCAGAATTCCTTCGGGATCCTAAAGAACACGAACCTGATCCAAGTTCATTATTTGCAGCCGCCGGCGACCAACTCCAACGGCGCCGTCACCGATGTCTCCACCGTGACCACCGCGAGCAATCCCGGAAACAGTCCGGGCAATATCATGGTGGTCTCCATCAACAACTACGCGTTGAATTCTCTGGTCGTTCGCATTTACAACTGGCGCAGCACCGACAGCAGCGCCGGCACGATCAGTGTTTCATCCGCCGATCTGATCGAACCGATGAGCAAGGAACAGATCCCGCCCATCGGAACGGCACCGTAGGGGAGCGAACATGAAGCGGCCCAAGCAGCGCGGTGTTGCCTATATCGAGTTTGCGCTCTCTTCCCTGGTGCTGGTGCCCCTCATGCTCGGCACAACCGCCATCGGGATCAATCTGATTCGCTCTTTTCAAACCATCCAATTAGCGCGCGATGCGGGGCACATGTACGCACGAGGGGTGGATTTTTCGCAATCCGGCAATCAGACCGTGCTGGCAAACCTGGGAGTCAATATCGGGCTCAGCGCGACCAGCGGCGTCGCCGGCACCGCCGGCGCGGGGACTGCGGTGGCGGTTCTTTCCCAGGTGACCTATGTGGATGACGCCACCTGCGGCGAAGGCGGCAGCACCTATGTCAGCAATGGAGTCCATACCTCGGCTTGCACGAATTTCGGCAAGTGGGTTTTCACGCAGCGAGTTATCGTGGGCAACTCCAATATGAAAACCAGCGATTACGGCAGTCCCGTCGTAACGGGATCGAATCCGGTCACGATCGCCTCCAACGGCACCATCGACCTCACGGACCAGTTGACCAATGTCGGCGATGTGGCCACTTTCAACAGCATCAATCCCTACCAATCGGTGAACGGCACGGTATCGGGCTTGCCTTCGGGGCAGATGATCTTCATCTCCGAAGTGGCCGCGCAAGGCTTCAGCATGCCTCCCATCATCACCAATCCGGTGCAATATTCCTATGATTTTTTCTAAAGGCCGATCGAAAACTCGCAGCATGATGGCGCGTCTGGGCACCCCCGCCGGCAGGCGGGGCGCGATTGTCATGATGCTGACGTCCATGCTGCCGTTCCTGCTGTTGCCGATGGTGGGCCTGGCGATCGATGCCACGGTCATTCACATCGTGCAGGCCAAGCTTTCGGCGGCGTGCGACGGAGCCGCCCTGGGGGCCGGCCGCCTTCTGGGCACGAACGCCAATATTACGGAAATCGCCGGCGAGTTTTTTAAAGCCGATTTCCAAACCGGCGTGGCGGGTTTTTGGGGCGCCACCCTGCCCACCGAATCCGGCGGCAATCCCACCATCACCTACACCACCGGCTTGACCAAAACGATTACTGTAAACGCGGTCGCCAATGTACCGACCTTGTTTATGCGGATTATGGGTTTCAGCGCGGCCACGGTATCCGCCGCGGCGCAATCCACGCGCCGCGATTCCCGCATCGTGTTCGTGATTGACCGGTCCGGCTCCATGGGCTCCAATTATCCAGGTCCCGACGGCAATGCGCCAATTGCCGACGTGATCGCCAATGCCACCTCTTTCGTGGAACGCTTCACTTCGGGAGAGGATGAAATGGGCCTGGTAGTCTTCGACGGCAGCGCGGTGGTTGGATACCCGTCGTCAACCACATATAGCTCGGCCGTAACCGCGTCGGGCGGGCCGGATACCAGTTTCTGGGATGGCCATACCGCCGGTGGAAATTCCGGAGACATGGTGAACCAGATCGGTTTGGTCCAGGCCAACAATGGCACCGGTATGGCGGAGGCGCTGACGCTGGCCTATATCGAGCTCCAGAAAGCCCACTTACGCGACATTGCGGGCGGCGCAACGGACGACCGGTTAAATTCCATCATCCTCTTCACCGATGGCGTCCCTTCGGCTGTCAGCCTTTACGCCAACGAAAGCACCAATGGTGGTACCTGGGTCCGGGCAAAGAGTCAAAGCAACTGCTCGTATGTGACGGACGACGGCAGCCACGCACAACAATACTGGATCGCAGCCGGCTCAAATAACGGTAATCCGCCGTACAGTTTCCTGGACACCTATTACGAGCTCGCAAACCAAAACGTTGCGAGCAGCAACGGCAATTACTCGGGTACCCCCATATGGTGGATGTCCCATCCCGGCGGGCTGTACAATCCCGCCGCCGGCGATTACTATCAGCCCCCTAACAGCTCCTCGAGCTCGCCGGAATACGGGTGTAATCAGAATACGGGCAGGGGCATCTCTTACGCCATGAACGATATGAGTTACCTCACCCAGATCCCGAATGTTGACATGTGGGGCAACAAGCTGACCTCCGGCGATGGTAACGGGTACAACGATTCCTACCTCATCGATGACAACGGAAACAACATGGCCAACAATTCGATCTCCGGTGGGAACAGCTACAGTCAAAGCGATCCAACACAAGCTGTCCAGTGGGGAATCGCCATGTGGAATGCGGCGGACGATGCGGCGAAGTCAATCCGCACGGATGCCAATTATGCCAATCGTTCCGGCGACACGCAGCAGATGCAGATCACAATCTACTGCATCGGTTATGCCCATGACAATTTCGGCGTGGATGCGGGACTGCTGAAAAGAATAGCCAACGATTGGAGCAACACGGTCTCTCCCAACGCTCTGCCATCCTCCTGGTATCCTCCGGCTCAGCCGCAGGGCATTTTCGTGATGGCCACCAACCTTCAGGAATTGAACAATGCGTTCAACATCATCGCCTCCGCCATTCTACGGCTGTCGAGGTAGAGTTTGCCGGCGCTTCAATTCACCGAAGATGGCGATAGCAGCTCCGCCGCGGCCGCGTACTCGCCGAGATCGTACAAGCGGTCGGCCCGCGCGCGGACACTCAGCATGCGGCCGGCCTCCCGCCAGGCCAGAAGCGTTTCAGGTTCGCAGTTCTCGGGGTTATAGACCAGCACGATTACGACCGGCGATTGAGGCATGAGTGAATCTCCACCTCCATCATGCAATCGGCCGAACTTCGGCGAAAGTCCGGTATGTACCCTCCCCGTAATGGGACTTTTCCGCCGTTACGCCCTCACAGTACCAACGCCGGCTGTATGATGCCGCGGCATTCTCCAAGCCCGATCCGCCGAAACCCGGGCGCCTCGCACCATCCCCGCAAGATCACCTCGTCGCCATCCTCCAGGAAAGAGCGGGTCTCGCCGGTTGGCAATTGGAGCGGTTCGGCGCCGCGCCAAGTCACTTCCAGCAGGCAGCCGCGATTGGCCTTGTCGGGTCCCGAAACCGTCCCGCTGCCGATCAGGTCGCCCGGCCGGATGGGGCATCCGTTGGACGTGTGGTGCGCCACCATCTGCGCCAGGGTCCAATACATCGAGGCAAAACTCGCCTGGCTGATTCGCATGGGAGCCGGCATGCGCGCCGAACGCAGCCAGACTTCGAGCGCAATGCCCAGCGCATCGAGCTCTCCCGCCGCCAGGTGCGCCAGCGGCTGAGGGTCCGCATGCGGCCGCGGCTCGGGCTCCCGCCGAAAGGGTTCCAGCGCTTCCATGGTCACCACCCAACCGGAGATCGAAGTGGCGAAATTCTTCGCCAGAAACGGGCCCAACGGCTGGTATTCCCAGGTCTGGATGTCGCGCGCCGACCAATCGTTCAACAGGCACACACCGAACAGGTGCTCCCACGCGCGGTCCGCCGGAATCGGCTGCCCCATGGCATTCCCCGGCCCCAGAAACGCCCCCAATTCCACTTCGTAATCCAACCGGCGGCTGGGCGCATACACGGGCGGACCGGCCGGATTCTCCACCGTCTGCCCCCACGGCCGTACCACTGGCGCGCCGCTCGCCACAATCGAAGACGCCCGCCCGTGATAGGCCACCGGCAGCCATTTGTAATTCGGCAGCAGCGGATTGTCCGGCCGGAACATGCTGCCCACGTTGCGGGCGTGGTGGAGGGAAGCGTAGAAATCCGTGTAGTCGCCGATCTCGCATGGCATCACCAGCGTCACCGCGTCGAGCGGCTCGAGGAAATCCTCGGCACCCGGAGCGCGTTCCGCCAGATAGCGGCTGATGCGCCGCCGCAGCTCGATCCGCTCGGCCGCGGGCATTGCCATAAGGGACTTCATGGCCGGGATGCCGAACGCCCGCGTCACATCCAATACCTGGTCCCCGATGGCCACGCCCAAATGCGGTTCGGCATGCGCGGCCGAGAGGAACATCGCATAGGGCAGGTTCTGAATCGGGAAATCCGCCCCCGGCCGATTGGCGGAAGCCACCCAGCTTGCAAGGTTGGGATCGTGCGTGTGGTCGATCATGGCAGCAGCCCCAGATCGCGCAGATCGCCCACCGGCTCATCGAACGAGCAGGAGCCGAAACTATGGGCGAACAAGCGGCGCGCTGCCTCCACCTGCGCCGTGGCAAACCCGCGCCCGCGCCATAGCAGGCCGGCATTGCCAAAGGCAAAGGCGCGCGAATCGGTCTCGTCCAGAATATCCACCAGCACGCCGCGCCCGGCATTGTGCCAGGCAAATACCGCCGCCACGAACACATTGAGAAACCCGTGTTGCGCGCCGGCGCGGAGGGCATGATGCAGCCCGGCCGTGGCCTTGAATGGAAGACGGCGGGCCGCGGCGGCCGCCAGAAAATCGGCGAGGGTTTCGGCTGACGGCGTCGCTTCGGGCGTCAACCCGCCGGTGCGGACCTTGGCGAAACCATCTTCGATTTCGGCGATCGGCGCTTCGCAGTAAGTCGGCAGCGAGAGCTTGCGCCGCCCTTTGGTTTCGAGCGTCTCCACTTGCCGCGGCAACTGCCCCGGCTCCCCATCCACCACCAGGGTGACCCGCCATTCGCCGCCCAGCCTGACATCCGCCAGCTTGCGGGCGGGCAGCACCATGCGGTTCAAGATCCAATTTTCCGGCCCGGCCAGAATTTCGCGGTACTGTTCCACCGCCTCGGCGAGCGGCAAAGCCGCGGGCGGATAGACTCCGGCGTAATCGATCAGGTGCGAGGCCAACGCCCGCAGCGCTCCGGGAATTTCAGTCATGGCTCTGTTCCGGCTAGGACGATTGTACGCCACCCTCTGCTATCGTGTAGGCATGAAGATTCCAGGAGCCCTTTGCCTGATCTGCCTGGCGGCGCCGTTCGCCATGGCCGCGCAGCCCACACCTGAAGACGCCCGTAAATTCATCGATGAAGTCGAGCAGAAGCTGCTTGTGCTGGGCGTGGATGCGAGCCGCGCCGATTGGATCAAATCCACTTATATCATCGACGATAGCGAAGCTGTCTCGGCGCTGCTCGATGAGCGCGCCATCGCCGCCACGGTTGAATATGCCAAGCAATCCACGCGCTTCGACGGCCTCAAGCTCGACCCCGTCACCGCGCGCAAAATCAGGCTCCTCAAACTCTCGCTGACGATTGCCACACCGTCCGACCCCCAGGAGAGTGAGGCGCTCACGCGCATCGTATCCGGCTTGGAAGGCACCTATGGCAAGGGCAAATACTGCCCCAACGGTCCGGAGGCCTGCCAGGACCTGGAAGACCTCAGTAAGATCATGGCCACCAGCCGCGATGCCCGCCAGTTGCTGGACGCCTGGACTGGATGGCACGCCATTTCCCGCCCCATGCGCCCCGAATTCGTGCGCTACGTGGAGCTGGCCAACAAGGGAGCGCGTCAGCTCGGTTTCCAGGATAACGGCGCCATGTGGCGCTCCAAATACGATATGCCGCCCGACGAGTTCGCCAAGGAGCTCGACCGCTTATGGGGACAGGTGCGGCCGCTCTATCTTTCGCTGCACGCCTACGTTCGCTCCCGCCTGCGCGAGAAGTATGGCGATGCCGTCCCAGCCGCCGGACCGATTCCCGCCCACCTGCTGGGCAACATGTGGGCGCAGGAATGGGACAACATCTATCCGCTGGTGGCGCCGCCCGATGGCGATCCCGGTTACGACCTCACCGCGCTCCTCAAGCAACGCAACATCGGCTGGAAGCAGATGGTGAAGTACGGCGAGGGATTTTTCGTTTCCCTGGGCTTCGATCCGCTGCCGCAGACTTTCTGGGAGCGCTCGCTGTTTCTGAAGCCCCGCGACCGCGACGTGGTCTGCCACGCCAGCGCCTGGGATGTGGATGCGGTGAGCGATCTGCGGCTGAAGATGTGCCTCGAGATTACCGGCGAAGACTTCCTCACCGTCCACCACGAGCTGGGCCACAACTTCTACCAGCGCGCGTATAGCAAGCTCGCGCCCTCTTTCCGCGACAGCGCCAATGACGGGTTCCACGAGGCCGTGGGCGATACCATCGCGCTTTCCATCACGCCCCAATACCTGGTGAAGCTAGGGCTGCTCGATAAAGCCCCCGACACATCGAAGGACATCGGGCTGTTGCTGCACCGCGCGCTCGAAAAGATCGCCTTTCTGCCCTTCGGGCTGGTGATCGACCAGTGGCGGTGGAAGGTGTTTTCGGGCGAGATTCCACGGGAAAAGTACAACCAGACGTGGTGGACACTGCGCCTGAAATACCAGGGAATCGCGCCGCCTCCGGGGCGCAGCGAAACCGATTTCGACCCCGGCGCGAAGTATCATGTGGCCGCCAACGTTCCCTACATGCGATATTTTCTGGCCGACATTCTGCAGTTCCAATTCCACCGCGCGCTTGCGCAGGCGGCCGGCTGCACGGATCCGCTGAACCGCTGCTCGGTATATGGCAACAAGGCGGCGGGCGATCGCCTGCGCGGCATGTTGGAGATGGGCCAGAGCCGCCCCTGGCAGGAAGCGCTGGAGAAAATCGCCGGCACGCGGCAGATGGATGCCTCGGCCATCCGCGATTATTTCGCGCCGTTGCAGAAGTGGCTGGACGAGCAGAACCGCGGAAAACCGGTGGGCTGGTAGCGGGCGTACGCACGCTTCGGGCATTCCACTAACCGCGGAGCCGCGGAGGCGCGGAGACTGCGCGGAGCTTGATTGAGGTTTGCGATTTCTTCCATGCCTGCGGGAATCTCGGAGGATCGCAGCATCTTTCGATCGCGGAGCAAGCGGAGGTATACAACCCTTCCTGCGGGCTTTCACGCGAAGCGGGCGGATATCTCCGCAACCTCCGTGCACTCAGGTGTTGCTTAATCTATCGTTGTTCTCCGCGCAATCTCCGCGCCTCCGCGGCTCCGCGGTTAGTGGAATGCCCTTGGTCAGTGGAATGCAGCACTTGACCCGCGTAATCTCGCATACGCGCAAAACGGCCGGGGCTCGCAGCGAGCACGGTTTCGAGCTTGCGCTGGCACCCGCGGATGCCCCAGTAGTGGATCAGGCTTTGCGGGAATGGGAGATCCAACCGCGGCTGTTGCGGATCGATCTCGCGCGGGTGCAGATAGAGTACGGTGGAGCGGGCAACGCGCGCGTCGCGGCGCATGCGGCGCAGAATGGCGCGAGCGGAAAAGAAACGGAAGTACAGACCCATTTGCCGGCCGAACCAATTCACTCTCGGCAAAGGGAATTCGACAACCCCGCGGACGCGGCCTTCCACCAGCGGCCGATGGATGCGCGGCGGGAAATCGGAGACGCCGTAGAGAAACGTCTGGCCGGGAAAGACTGAAGACGAATAGGCGATGCCGCTTTCCTCCAGCACATCGTAATACCAGCCCAGCATTTCGCGGCGTACCGAAAACGAAGGCGCGCGATAGCCGGCCACGGCCTCGCCTGTGATGTCTTCCAAGATGCGGCGGGAAAGCGCCAGATCGGCGCGGAACTCCTCAGGGCTCATCCGCGAAACGAGCTGGTGGGCGACGCCATGCGAGGCGATCTCGTGGCCGGCATCGTGCAGACGGCGAACGATCGCGGGTTTTTCGCGGGCCACCGAGCCGAGCACGAAACATGTGGCGCGCGCGGCGTGGCGCTCGCAGATGCCGATGAGCCTATCGACCAGCGCGGCCAGATTGGTGGGGATGCCGGCGTAACGCGCCTCATCGACGCCTTCGTAATTGGCGTGGTACCACTCTTCGATATCGAAAGTCAGGAAGTGGGGAAATGCCGGCATCAGATATAGTCGTGATCGTACCAGCCGCTCCACCATGCGGCAAGCGGCGGCATGGCGGCGAGGGTGGAGGGGAAAGAATACAGCAGAGTGGAATGGGAGGGCGTGCGAAAAAAGAAATTGTCGTTCAGGTGCCGCGCGGCGCATGTGCCGGCGGGTGCGGCGGCAACCACCGCATGGCAGCGGTGCTCGAGACCGAAGCGGCAGGCCTGGGTGAGGAGGGCATTCCTGGCCAGATCGTCGTCCGGCAACGCCATCACATCGATGATGGCGGCAACATCGAAAGCTTGCACGCGAGTGTGACGCAGGATGATGTATCCGCGATGGCGGCTGCCGGCCAGGGCGGCGAAAATCCGGTACTGTTTGCGGCCAAAAGGGGCGACACGATGGGCGATGGCGCGCGGACCGCGATCCGCGTACATACGCCAGGGAGCCACCACGCGGGCGAGCAGATCCCCATCGAGCTCCGCCGCCGAGGCAATCTCGACGATGTCGATGCCGCGCCAGGATGGGCGGCGCAGTGCGAGCGCGGCCTGGCTCACGCCCGTCGCAAGCGCGTCAATAATGGCGACGGCCAGTGGCGGGACGCGCGGTGAGGCGGCTTTCCACCCGCTGCCGGCGGCCAGTGGGAAGACGAAGGTGTGGTAGTCGGGGCCGCGCACAAAACCCAGGGCGAGATGCTGCCGCAGAACCGTTGGAATGATGATCAGGGCATGGAGAAAGTCGAAACCGAAACGGCCATGTTCGTTGAGAAGCTTGCGCTCCATCTGAAAAAACAGCGGCGTGCGGCGGTATTGGGGATCGACGAATAACTGGCAAAAATATCCGGCGCGCATGGATCGCCCATCCACAACATAAGGCACGGGCATTAGCCCGTAGTGGGCCACCAGCTTGCCGGAGGTATCGCGGGCGACCAGCACGCAGGGCTCGCCGGATGCGAAGAACTGGTGCCGCCAACAAGCGGCGAACGCATCGCGGTCGAGATCGGGATGGATGAAGTGGTGAGGGTAGAGGAAATCGTAAATCTCGCCGCCCAATTCGGGGGTGGCCAGTTGCAGGTCGGCGGCGGGGGGCATTTGCAACACAGATCCTAACACAGGGGTCGCGATGTTAGACTACGGTTGCTCCAATGGCGGACCGATTCGAGCACGCCGACATTCTCGGGAACCTCCGCGGCGGCGGGAGGGTGGCGCTGGTACGGTTGCGGTCGATGGGGGATGCGGTGCTTACCACGCCGGCCATCGAAATCCTGAAGGAAGCGCGGCCGGACCTGGAAATCGGGGTGGTGGTGGAAGAACGCTTCGCCGCCGTTTTCGAGGGCAATCCCGCGGTATCCGCGATTCTGGCGCCGCGGTATGCGGAGCTCCGGCGCTGGCATCCGGAGCTTGCCCTGAATTTGCACGGCGGCACGCGCAGCCAGCTTCTCATGCTGGCTTCCGGAGCGCGCTGGCGGGCGGGTTTCGCGCACCATCGGGGAGCGGCGCTCTACCATGTGAAGATCCCGCGCGCGCAGGAGATTCTGGGAGTGGACCGCACGGTCCACACCGCGGAGCACCTGGCCTCGGCGATGTTCTATCTGGGGGCGCCGGTGATGGAGATTCCACGCGCGCATTTATACGCGAAGGCGGCGCATTGGGAGCGGCCGTACGCCGTGATCCACGCCACAGCGGCGGCGGCTTACAAGACCTGGCATGCGGCAGGGTTCCTGGCGGTGGCGGAGTTTGTGGAACGCGAGCGCGGGCTGGAGCCGGTGTTCATCGGCGCCGGAACGGACGACCTGACGGCGTTTGCCCGCTACCGCCTGGTGGTGGGGCGGCCTCTGGACGAGGTGAAGGCGCTCCTGGCGGGGGCATCGCTCTTCGTGGGGAACGATAGCGGACCGGCGCACATAGCGTGCGCGTTCGGCGTGCCCGTGGTGGTGTTGTACGGCAGGCTGGAACACCGGGTAATCTGGGCGCCGTGGCGCGCCGCGAAGGCGAAGACCCTGGCGGCCGCGGGTGGAATGGCGGCGATCGGAACCGATGAGGTGATCCAGGCAGTCGAAGAGCTGGGCTAGACAAGAATGCAGCCCGCCAAGAACCGCGGGAACTTTTTCCAGACATGAGAGTCTTATAAGGAATGGATTTGTTGGCATCGGCTCTGGTCTACCTCGGCTTACTCGCCGTCGTGGTGGGCGCCATTCGCTGGCGGAAACGCGGTTTGCGGATGGCGGCGGCGGGCGTGCTCGCGGTTTTCGCGGGTTTCCTGTGGCCGGCCCACCTGACGCGGGTTCGCGAGGTGCGCACGCGCTTGGACGAGTTCGTGCCGGTATATCAGTTCAGTGAATTTCACTCCATTCGCATAGCGGCGCCACCCGAGCGGGTCTACCGCGCGATCCAGGATGTGTGCCCGGAAGAGATTGCCTTTTACCAGACGCTCACCTGGATCCGGCGATTCGGCCGGCGCGGCTCAGAGGGCATCCTGAATGCGCCGCCGCGGCAGCCGCTGCTCGAGACCGCCACGCGGAAGGGGTTCATACGGCTGGTGGACGACCCGGGCCGTGAGATCGCGATCGGCGTGGCGGGCGCCGGCAAGGGCTCGTGGGCAATCACACCACAAGATTTTCAGGCGCTCGACCGGCCGCTCATGATCAAGATCGGAATGAATTTCCGAATCGAGGAGGAAGATGCGGGACATTGCCTGCTGACCACCGAGACGCGCGTCTCCACGGTGGGACGCGACGCGAGACGCGGGTTTCAGGTGTATTGGCGGCTGATCTATCCGGGAAGCTCCACCATCCGTTACATGTGGCTGCGGGCGATACGCGAACGCGCCGAACTGGCCGCGCGGAGTTGAAGCAGCGGGCCGTTCCTTCCCGTTCGCGGGCACCTAAAAAGGTGCTTTAATGGAGCCAGGGTCTATGCTGGACATCACGAAAGATATCCAATCCTTGACGACGTTCCGCCGCCGCTCGGGTGAATTCCTGAAACAACTCAAAAGGAGCAAACGCCCCGTGGTCCTCACGGTCAAGGGGAAGGCCGCGGCCGTTGTGCAAGATGCCCGAGCTTACCAGCACCTGCTCGACGTCGCTGCCCAGGCCGACGCTGGGGAAGGCATTCGCCAAGGGCTGGAGGACATCCGCGAGCACAGGCTCAGGCCCGCAAGGGAATTCTTCGACGAATTCGAAGCCCGGCATGGCATATCTCGTTAACATTACTTCCCGCGCGGAGCGCGATCTCGCCTGCCTTTACGACCACATCGACGCCCAGCACTCCGGCGCTGCTCTGAGGTGGTATCAAGGCCTTAAAGCCGCCGTCCTCAGCCTGGAGGAAAACCCAAACCGCTGCCCCGCGACACCGGAGAACGCCAAACTCAGGCATCTGCTCTACGGTCACAAGCCTCACATTTATCGCGTGATCTATCGCGTCATCGAAAAGCGCAAAGAGGTGAACGTGCTTCACATCCGGCACGGCGCGCGGCGAAGAACCAGGGCTTCCGATGTCGCCATCCGTAAACGCGCCGAACGGTCCCCTGCGGAGCCGTCTTAGTTTAGAGAAGCCCGCCTATTTCGACCGGCCTTGCACCACTGCGTCGGAACGAATATGACCATGGTAAAATGACCATGGTATGAAGCAACAAATCGCTGCTGGAGAATTCAAAGCCAAGTGCCTGCGCCTGCTCGATGAAGTGCAACGCAGCCGCCAGAGCATTCTCATTACCAAGCGCGGGCTGCCCGTAGCGCAGCTCCTCCCCGTGGACCGGGAAGCTCCCGGAATCTTTGGGCGAATGCAAGGGTCCGCGGAGATTCTGGGTGACCTGGTGAGCTCGTCCGGCGAGAAATGGAATGCGGATGAGTAGCGCCGGCGGCTCTGAACTGCTGCTGCTCGATACCCATTACTGGATCTGGCTGCAGTTGGGTATTCGCACCCGGTTTCCGGCCCCGCTCCGAAAGGCCGTGGAGAGCCATGCCGCCCATGGCGGCTTATTACTATCCGCCATCTCCGTGTGGGAGTTGGGAATGCTCGAAGCCAAGGGGCGAATCCGTTTCAACTCTTCCTGCGCGGAATGGGTGACCGCCGCCTTGGCCACGCCCGGACTCTCCCTCGTTCCCCTGACTCCGGAAATTGCGGTGGAGAGCACCCGCTTGCCGGGGCAATTCCATGGCGACCCCGCCGACCGTATCATCGTGGCAACAGCTCGCAGAATGAATGCGCGCCTTCTCACCCGCGACCGGAAGATGATCGCGTACGGCCGGCGCGGCAACGTCGCTCTCTATTCGGCGGACGTGCGCAGCGCTTGACGGCGGCCAGCCTATTTCGCCCGCCCTTGCACCGCCGCGTCGATCGAGATGTTATAACGATCCAGGATGCCACCCGTGGCCCGGTCGAGAGCGGCTTTCGCTTTCACGTAGGAACTCTTGGCGGCCACCTCGGTGGAACGCGCCTGCGCCAGCAGGCTTTCGTACTGAATCACGAAGAACGCCGTGGATGCACCCACTTCGAATTTGGTCTGTTCGGCTTCGAGCGATTCTTGCTGGTACTTGCGGGCCTGGACGGCGGCCTCAAAGGAAGCGCGGGCGCGGCGCATGGCGATGAGGGCGTCCTCGACTTCCAGGCTGGCCTGGTTCTGCAACTGGCGGACGCGAATCTCGGACTGCTTCACCTGCAGCTCGTCGCGCGCCAGGTCGGCTTCGGCGATGCGATTGTGAATGGGCAGCGTGAGCTGCACACCCACGCCATAGGTGGGGTAATTGCGAGCCAGCACCTGGCCCAACACGCCGCCGTAGCCACCGGCCAGCGGGAGGCTGGCTCCGGGGAAAAAGCTGGTGGTGGGACCGGCCAGTCCATTGTTCTGCATGATGCCCACGAGGTCCAACTCGGGCAGCAAGGCGTTGCGGGAGCCGGCCAGGCCGATCTGGGAATTCTCCACCTGGAGATGAGCTTGTCCCAGATCGGGACGGTTGTGCAGGGCATCGGCGATCAGATCCTGTAAGGGGCGAACCTCGTCACGGTCGGGAATCGTGAGGGCATCGGTGGGGATGATGCGCAGGCCGCGGAGCTCGGCGCCAGCGTCACGGGTGAGCACGTTCTTCAGGATGGCCTCCTGCTCTTCGAGGAGGCCGCGCGAATTGATGAGATCCTGCTGGACTGAGAATACCTGGGCCTTGGCGCGCGTCAGCTCGACGGGGGCGAGCGTTCCTTCATCCACCTGCGCCTGGGTGTCGGCGAGCAGTTTGTCGGCCAGCTTGACGGTTTCTTCCTTCACCTTTTGGTCTTCATAGAGCGCGACGAAATCGGTGTAAAGACGGATTACGCCATAGGTGGTGGCGATGAGCTGCTGTTGGAACAAGAGACTGCCGATCTTGCGCTCGTTGCCGGCGATGCGGATAAAACGATGGTTCAGGCCGATGCCGAATCCGCGCAGCAAAGGCTGGGTGAAGGTGAGGCCGAGGCTCGATCCGGTGAAAGGGTTGTAGGCGGTGGTGAGGGCGTTCATCGACTGGTGTTGGTTGTCGAAGTTGAGCGCCACCTGGCCGCCCGAAGCGAATCCTTGCTCGACGCCGGCATTGGCGGTGAAGCCCTGCTGCACCAGGGCGCTGGTGCCGTACGCGTTGGGATCGGTCTGGAGAGAGGTTTGGTGCGACCAGTTGAGCAGGCCGACAATCGCGGGGTCGAAAATGGGGACGGCGGTGCCGGTCGATTGCGCCACGGTGCCCTGCATGGAATAGTTGTCCACCGGCTCGCCCAGCACGCCCAGTTCGAGCGCATTGGTGGGAACGGAGGTGCCGGGGGCATTGCCGGTGGCGGGCGCGGTGACCAGCGGGCTGAGCGGGCCGCCCACGCCGACCGGGGCTTCGAGGAGGGTGAAGTTCAGCCCGCGGTTGGTGCCGCCGCCCTGCGCGCGCAACAATTCGGTATCGCCCTGAGGAATGGCGAAGCGCTTGAGCTCGACATCTAGATTGTTTTCGATGGCCAGGGCGAGCGCGTCCTCGACGCCCAGGTAGAGATTGCCGGCGCGAACCAGGTCGTGGAGGCGGGTCGAGTTATCGAAATGCACGGGGCGGGTCTGCGCCGCCAGCAAGGCAGTGGAGAGGAAGACAGCCAAGACTGGCCGGAGCATCCTCGGATCGGGATATTTGGGATACAACTGGCTAACTCCGTTGGGCCGCTGGTTTTTCCGCGCGGACCGGTTTCACTTTGGCGCCTTCGCGAACGTCGTCACTGGGATTTACCGCGATCTGTTGGCCTTCCTGGAGACCGGAGAGGACTTCGAGGCGATCGCCGAAATCGCGGCCCAGTTGGATGCGCTGGTAATGCACGGTGCCGTCGGCGGCAACCACGGCGACTTGCGGACCGTCCGCGCGCACCACCAGGGTATCGCCGGGAATTACCAGCGGCGGGTCTTTGCGCGGCACCGAGAGATCCACCTGGGCATACATGCCGGGCATTAACCGGCCGTCCGCGTTGGGAACCTGAACCTCCACGAGAAGCGTACGGGTGCTGGGATCGAGCGCGTTGGCGGTGCGGGTGACGGCGCCATGGAAATCGCGGCCGGCGAAATCGGCGATGGTCAGGGTGGCCGGCTGTCCCACGTGCACCGAATCGGCGTCGGCTTGCGGGACATTGACGTAGGTACGGAGGCGATCGGTTTGGGCGATGCGGTAGAGCAGGGTTGTGCCTTCGTTGGCCAGCATGCCGACATCGATGTTGCGCACGGTAATCACCCCGGCAAACGGCGCGCGCACGGTCTGATACTTTTCGAGCTCCTGCAAGCGGGCCAGGTTGGCTTGGGCCGAGGCGACGTTGCTCCTGGCAGCGGCCAGAGCCTTCTCCAGGGCCTGCACATTGGCCAGTTGCGCGGCCCACTGGGTCTGGTAGGTATCGTTTTCCTGGCGCGATACAACGCCCTTGGCGAAGAGTTTCGCCCAACGGTCTTTAGTGACTTCGGCAAGCTGCAAATTGCTGCGCCCTTGCACCAGGTTGGCCTGGGCCTGCTCGACCGAGGCGGCGGCGGTATCGATCTCGTCCCGGGCTTGGCGAATCTGCTGCTGGATTTCGGGCGCTTCGATTTCGGCCAGCACTTGGCCGGCCGCCACGCGGTCACCGATATCCGCATTGCGCTTCTTGATGTAGCCGCTGGTGCGCGCCAAAACCGGGGCTTCCGTGACCGCCTGAATATTGCCGGGCAGCACCAGGCTGGACTTGGCCGCGGAGCGCACCACGGTGGCCACGTTTACGATCGGCAGGGCGCGATTCTCCGCCTGTGTTTCCGCCGCCAGAACCTGTTCCCGATGCTGGCGTGGAAGGTAGCCCAGGAAATAACCCGCCACGGCCAGCGCGGCCACCAGCAGCACGACGATCAGCAAGGTGCGCACGCCGGGCCCGGACGGGGGCTGATGAGCTTGATGCTCCAACTGGCGCTTGAGCTCGGCTATTTCAGCGCGCAAGCGGTCTTCGGTGGATTCGATATCGTTCATGACAAGTCTTCCCGGAGCAGCATTTCGTCCCGCAAGTAATCGTGTTCCTCCTCGACGATCTTGCGCTCGTGATCCACGGGCGGCTTGGTCCGCAGCAGGCTGTACACTAATGGAACCACAAATAAAGTAGTGATGGTAGCCAGGATCAAGCCGCCGATCACGGCGCGGCCCAACGGGGCATTCTGTTCGCCGCCTTCGCCCATCCCGAGCGCCATGGGCAGCATGCCGATGATCATGGCGGCGGCCGTCATAATGACGGGGCGGATGCGGGTGTGGCCGGCGGAAAGCGCGGCGGAGCGCGCGTTCATGCCCTCCTCGCGTTGATCGTTGGCGAAAACCACCATCAGGATGCTGTTGGCGGTTGCCACGCCGATGCACATGATGGATCCCATCAGGGAGGGCACGCTGAAAGTGGTCTGGGTGAGAAACAGAATCCAGACAATGCCGGCCATGGCGCCCGGCAGCGCCATCAGAATGATGAACGGGTCGAGCCAGGATTGGAAATTGATGGCCATCAGCAGGTAGACCAGCACCACCGCGAAAATCATGCCCAGCCCAAGGCGGTAGAAGGAGCTATCCATGGTGGCCACCTGGCCTCGCAACTCGATAGTCGTGCCGCGCGGCAGATGGGCAGAAGCTTTCTCGACGATCTTCTCCACCGCGCCGCCTACCGACCCCAGGTCGCGGCGGTCGGTATTGGCGTAAACATCGAACACCGGCTGCACATTGTAATGGTTGACGATTTCGGGCGCTACGTTGCGGCTCACGTCCGCCAGGTTGGAGAGCAACTGCATGGCGCCGGCATCCGCGCCAGGGTTGCCGTATGCCGCGGAAGCCTGGTTGGGCGCGGCGCCCACGGTGGCGTTGCTGAAGTTGGCCACACCAGCCTGGGAGTTGGGCGTGGTGAAGTTGACGGCTGCCATGGCCGGCGAAATGGGCGTGCGCATCAGACTGGAAAGGCTGCTGACACGATATTGCGGCGTCTGCACGTTCACCGAGTAGCTGACCCCGGTGCGCCAATCGAGCCACTGGGTGGGCGCGATCTGCCCGCTCGATGCCAGCGAGATCAACAAACTGTTGGCGATGTCCTTTTGCGTCAGCCCTACCTGGCCCGCCTTGCTGCGATCTACGTTCACATCGATCTCCGGCCAATCCACAACCTGGTGAATGTGCACGTCGGCGGCGCCCGGAACCTTGGCGATGGCGGATTCGAGGTCGCGCGCAATCCGGTAGTTGGATGCCGCGTTGCGTCCCAGCACTTGCACATCGAGCGGCGCGGGCAGTCCGAAGTTCAAAATCTGGTTGGTAATGTTAGCGGCTTCGAAGAAGAAAGTAACGTCGGGGAATTTCTCGCGGAGATCCTTGCGCAGGCGATCGGTGTAAACGGCGGTGGGGCCGTGCCGCTCGGGATTGAGCGAGATGAGAATGTCTCCATCGGCTACGCCCAGACTGGTGGCGTCGCCATAAGCCAGGTTGAGGCCGCCGATGGGAATGCCGATGTTATCGATGATGGTATCGACTTCGGCGGGCGGGATGACGCGCCGGATCTCGCGCTCCAGGTTGGCGAACAGCACCTCGGTCTGCTCGATACGCGTTCCGGAGGGAGCCCTGGCGTGCAGACGCATCTGGCCGGAATCCACAGTGGGGAAGAAATCGCGGCCGACGAACGGAGCCAGACACAACGACGCGGCGATAAAGATGCCGAAACCCGCCAGTACCGGGGCGCGATGATCGAGGCACCAGTGGAGCAGAGCTGCATAAGAGTTGCGCATGGCCGCGAAACGGCGATTGAACACGTAATGGCTGCCCCAGATGATTCCCTTGCCGCCGGCCGTTTCGCCGTGCGAACCCTGCGCATACAGTCTGAGCTCAGGGCGCAGCATGTAATGCACCATGTTGGGGATGAGGGTGCGGGAGAGCAGGTAGGAAGCCAGCATGGCGAAAACCACGGCCATGGCGAGGGGCGTGAACAGGTACTTGGCGGCGCCGGTGAGCAGCAGCACCGGGACGAACACGATGCAAATCGACAGCGTAGAAACGAATGCCGGCGCGGCGATCTGCTGCGCGCCATCGAGTACGGCCCGGACCAGCGGCTTCTTCATGGCCATATTTCGATGGGTGTTCTCGATTTCCACCGTGGCGTCGTCCACCAGAATGCCCACGGCGAGCGCCAAGCCTCCCAAGGTCATCACGTTGATGGTTTGCCCCAGCAAGCTCATCATCATGAGGGACACCAGGATCGACAGCGGAATGGAAATGCAAACGATCACCGTGCTGCGCCAGCTTCCCAGAAATATCAGGATCATCAAGCCGGTGAGGCAGGCGGCGCTGACCGCCTCGCGCACCACGCCGTTGATGGCCGCGCGCACGAACAGCGATTGATCGAACATCTGCCTTACGTTGAGAGCCGTCGGCAATCCGGCGAGAATCTTGGGTAGGGCCTTCTTGACGTTGTTGACCACCGCCAGCGTGGATGCTTTGCCGTTGCGCATGACGGTGATCAGCGCGCCGCGAGTGCCGTTGGTGCGGACGATGCTGGTCTGCACCGAATAGCCGTCGCGGACCTGGGCCACATTGCGCAGGTAAACCGTGGCGCCGTTTACCACTTTGACCGGAAGGGCGTTCATTTCATCCAGGATGCGAGGGCTGCTGTTAACGCGTATCTGATAATCTTTTTCCGCGATCTTGACGTCTCCGGCGGGCAGAATCAGGTTCTGGTTTGCCAGCGCGTTCGAGACATCGGCCGGGGATAGACCCTTGGCGAAGAGCTGCTCCGGCAACAGGTCCACCATCACGGCGCGGAATTTTCCACCGTAGGGAAGGGGCACGGCCGCGCCCTGGATGGTCGCCAACTGGGTGCGGATGAAATTCTGGCCGTAATCGAAGAGCTCCTGCTCGCTCAAGGTTTTGCTTTCCAGGCCGAGTTGCAGGATGGGGACGCTCGAAGCGTCGTATTTCAGTATGTTAGGCGGCATGGTGCCCGGCGGGAAAATGCGCAGCAGGGTCTGCGAAATGGCCGTGACCTGGGATAGCGCCACCTCTACTTTCGCATTCGGCTGAAAGTAAACGCGAGTGACCGAAACGCCGCTATAAGATTGCGATTCGATGTGCTCGATATCGTTTACCGTGGTGGTCATCGACCGTTCGAAGATCGTGACCATGCGTTTTTCCATCTCTTCCGGGGTGAGGCCGCTATAATTCCAAACCACGGCGACTACCGGGATGTCGATGTAAGGAAAGATATCGACCGGCATGGTGACAATGGCGGAAACGCCCAAAATGGCGATAAGCACCGCCATGACGACAAAGGTGTAGGGACGGCGAAGAGCTAGTCTGACTATCCACATGCGGAGTCTGTGTTTGGCGCGTCAGGAAGTCGTTCAGTTGGCCAATATCCCTGATTCTATTCGATTTCGCGCGTCGGTGGATGGTTCTGGCGGGGGGCAACGGGGTAGCTCTTTGGGGCTAGTGAGTGCGCAACTCGCGGAGCGCGTCGCTCGCAATCCACCGGGCCGCGGGAGAATCCATGCGCCGTATCCGTTCGGCGGCACGCATGGCTATGGCCCGCAGGCGAGGATTGCGCTTGCCGATGCCCCGCAATGCCCAATTCACGGCTTTCTTCACCATATTCCGCTCATCGGTGGCGGTTTCGATAATCAGCGGAAAGAAAGCTTCGAAATCGGAATCCGGCGCGGATTTCGCTTTCGCCGCCAAGCCCGCCATCAGCGAGAACCCGGCGCGCCGCACGAACTCTGGTTTGGCGCGCGCCCACTCGGCGGCTTTGGCGAATGCGCAGGGCTGATAACGGAACAGGTTCTGACAGGCCTGGTCGCAGACATCCCAGGAATCGAGATCGCGCGCCCATCGGTCCATTTGGCGGGGCGTGACCCGATCGGGTTCTTCGACGAGCGTGGCCAGAATGCGTGCTTCGTGAATCCCGGAGGCCCACAACCGGACGGCCGTGGCGTGGTTCTTTCCAGTCTCCTTGGCAAGCGCCCGCAGGAAGGGGATGGGGACACCCAGGGTTCGGTTGCAATTGATGCCATAGCGCGCCATACCCGCCACGTTGGCCGGGTTGGCCTGAGCCTGGAGGCGAGCCAGCAGCGCGAAAACATCGAGACTCGGCTTCATGCCTCCGCCTGCAAATGCGCCCGCGCGGTGCGCACAGCCTCCAGAAAACGCCGCGCCAGTTCGTGAATATGGTCGGCGTGCCGGTGCTCGATGGCTTCCGGCGGGATCAGCGCTCCGCCGATACCCAGCGCCGCGGCGCCGGCGCGTATGAAATCGGCGGCGGTGTGCTGGTTCACGCCGCCGGAGGCAATCAAGGGCACGTGCGGAAAGGGCCGCTGCAACGCGCGGATATACTTCGGTCCGCCCACGTGCGAGCACGGAAAGATCTTTACCATGTCGCATCCGGCCTTGCAGGCCGTCCACACCTCGGTGGGAGTGAGCGCACCCGGCAGAAACGTCACCTTTTCCCGCGCCGCGAACTGGGCGAGCTCGGGATCGAGTCCCGGGCTGGTGAGATAGTGCGCTCCGGCGGCCACGCAATCGCGGGCGACATCGATCGAGAACACGGTCCCCGCTCCCACAAGCAATCGCGGATGGCAGCGCACGAGCTCGGCGATGACTTCGAGGGCTCCGGGAATGGTCATCGTAACCTCGACGATGGGAATGCCGCCGTGCAAGACGCTGGCGGCGGCGAATAGGGCGTCTTCCGGCGAGTCCACGCGTATTGCCGGGACGATGCCGATTTCGCGGATGCGTTGGGTTACTTCATGTCTTTCCATGAACACGGCTCCTGACGTGCGCTACCACCAGCCGAAGCTGCTCGTAGGTGATCTCGGCCGGGAGCGCTTCCCTGAGCGGCTTCAGCCATTCCGGCCCCAGGCGCGCGATGGCCGCTTCGATTTGCCGTTCGGCCTCGGCGCCCACCCATTCCACACGATATTCGAGTTTACCCTTTTCGACAAGATCGGAGACGAGATTGACGACGGTGGCAACTTGACGGCCGCGGAAGTGCGCGATCTCGTCGAAGGTTTTGCCTTCCGCCAGAAGCCGCATGGTCTCCTCGGCCGGCGAGGTGACGATTGCGGCGGGCCGCGCGGCTCGAACTCCTTTGTGAAAAGCCTCGAAAGCGGCGAAGATTTCCGCTCCGTAGAGCTCCGCCTTGCGTTCGCCGAAGCCGAAAACCGAAAGCAGTTCGCGAAGGTTGGCGGGGCGCTTCCGGCAGAGATCTTCGAGCGATGCATCGCTGAGCACGATGTAGGCGGGAACAGCCGCGCGCTGGGCGGCGCCGCGGCGCCATTCCTTGAAAAACTCGATGAGTTCGCGATCGGGAGCGGCGGATGGACGGAGAGGCGGCGGCGCGTGGGGCGGCGGGGGTGCGGCAATGGGCGCGGGTTGTTTCGCGAGCGGTTCCTTCTTGCGCTTCCGCTTTTTCGGCTCCGCGGCTTCCACCGGCGCCCGCAGCCAGTCCGGGACGTTGCCGCAGACATCGCACATCTCGCAACGCTGCCATTTGGGGAGCTGGCCGAAGTGCGCGCAGATCTGGAAATGACGGCAGCTTGCGCTCTCCACGAAACGGCGGACGGCGTGGTAACGCTCCCAGGCGCGTTGCTTTTCCGCCCGGTCGTTCAACTGTTCGACGAAGAAGGCCAACAGCCCGGCGTCTTTGGGCTGCCACAGCAGGATACAATCGGCGGGCAAACCGTCGCGGCCGGCGCGCCCGGCCTCCTGATAGTACTGCTCGATGGACTTGGGCAGCGAAGTATGGATCACGGCGCGCACGCCCGGCTTGTTAATACCGAGCCCGAACGCGATGGTGCCGACCAGGACCCGAACATCGTCGCTCATCCAACGCTCCTGGTTGCGGCGGCGCAGGGGCGTCTCCATCTGGCCATGATAGGGGACGGCGGCGATATTGCGATCGCCCAGGTAATCCACTATCTCCTCCACGGTGGCGATCGTCGGGGCATAGATGATGATGCTTTCGCCCGAATAGGCACGCGCGGCTTGGAGCAGGCGCTTGCGGTGGGAATTCTTGTCGCACTCCGCCACCACGTAGCGCAGGTTGGCGCGGTGGAAGCTGGCGATATATTTGTGCGGCTCGCGGAGTCGAAGCTGGAGCAGGATATCGTGCCGCACGCGGCGGGTGGCGCTGGCGGTGAAGGCGGCGATGGGCTTATCGGGAAAATTCTGCCGCAGGCAGTTGAGCTGGCGGTATTCGGGGCGGAATTCGTGGCCCCATTCGGAGATGCAGTGGGCCTCGTCGATCGCAAATAGCGCTATGGGCACGTGGCTGAGCCAGGCGGCCGTGTCGTCGCGGGCCAGCCGTTCGGGAGAGAGATAGAGCAGCCGGTAAGCGCCTTGGGTAGCTGCCCGCATCACGTTGCGCTGTTCGTTGGGAGCGAGCGAACTGTTGAGGAGCGCGGCGGGAATCCCCATATCCGCGAGCTGCGCCACCTGGTCCTGCATGAGCGCGATGAGGGGAGAAATCACGATGGCGGTCTGGCCGAGAACCAGGGCCGGCAACTGGTAGCACAGCGATTTGCCGCCGCCGGTGGGCATCACCACCGCCACATCGTGGCCTTCCATCAGGCTCTGGACGATGCGTTCCTGCATGGGGCGGAACGTATCGTAACCCCAGTAGCGTTTCAGGGCGGCATGAAGATCTGGCACTGGTGAATTACGAGTGTAACAGGCGGATACCGGAAACCGGCGCGCTCTCAAGCATCTGGTAGACGGTTCGGTGGGTGACGGGGTGGCGCAGGTCGGGGGCGAGATCGGCCAGCGGAGCCAGGACGAAGCGGCGCTCGGCTATGCGCGGGTGGGGGATTTCAAGTGAGGCTGAGTGCATGATGGTCTTGCCGTAGAGCAGAATATCGATATCGAGGGTCCGTGGGCCTTTGGGAACGGTGCGGATGCGGCCCAGGGCCAGCTCGACTTTCTGGATGCGGTTGAGAAGCTGGAGGGGGAAAAGCGTGCTTTCGGCCTCGGCGACGAGATTGAGGAACCACCGCTGGCCGGCATAATCGACGGGTTCGGTTTCGTAGATGGGAGAGGCACGCAGAATATGCAGGCCGGGGGATTCGAGCTGCGCGAGGGCGGCGCGAAGGTTCGCCTCGCGGTCGCCGATGTTGGAGCCGAGGCTGAAGTAGACGAGTTTCAAAGGGAGACTAGGTGATGCGGTAGGCGTAACCCTGTTCGAGAAAGCGATCGCCGATCAATTGGTTGCCCAGCCGCATGCCTTCGACTCTCTGCGTCTTGCCGAAAATCTGGCGTAATTCGCGAATGAACTTATCTTTCATGCGAACGACCATGATCGGGTCGGTGTCTTCTACCGTGAAGCCGGCTTTTTTCAGTGTCTTAAAAACGAGACTGTAAGCACCGCCTATGCCCGCCGTATCCAGTTGGCGGGAAGCAAGAATCAGACGCCAGTCCTCATATTGTGAGAGGAAGCCCCATAAGGCCACGCTGATCTTGATGTCAGCTTCATCCAGGGCCTTAAGAATCCTTCTTCCTGTCTCGAGATCGGGGCCTACCAATAGCGTCTTATCCATGAAATGATCCCGTGGTTTCGATCCTCAATCGCCCGCACCAGGGTGCGAGCTGTCTCCAAATCGTTCGCGAGATACCGGCTCTCTTCCGACCACTCTTTCACAATACCCCAATTCTCGCTGAATTCTGCATGGCTGTCGGCGAGAGCAAGGCGCACCTTCTCCAGGCCGGCCAATTCGACCAGTTTCGAGAGACTATGTGTGTAACTGGAATTCACTCTTCCCTTGTCCGGAAATTCGTGCCGCTGCGTAGTCTTCGCTATACACGCTTTCAACGCGCATTCGACGGCATAGCCTGCCAAGTAGTAAGCCCCATCCGGCATGCCGCCTCGTAACAGCGCCTTGGCTTCCTTCAGCCGAACCCGCGACAACGCTTGCAAATCCCTCCGGTCCACGCGTCCCTCCTAAAACAACCCCGGCTGATCGTTGTTCCCCGGCTTGCGCTTGACCTGGAAATAATCGAACGCCAACTCGGTGGCCACGCGGCCGCGCGGGGTGCGGTTCAGAAATCCCAGTTGGATCAGGTACGGTTCGTAGACCTCTTCGATGGTATCCGCTTCCTCGGAAATCGAGGCGGCGATGGTGCCCACGCCTACCGGGCCGCCACGGTACTTTTCGAGGATCGTCAGCATGATCTTTTGATCGATCTCGTCAAGGCCGTAACAATCCACATCGAGAAGATTGAGCGCGGTCTCGGTCACCGGCGGGGTGATACGGCCGTCGGCGCGCACTTGGGCGTAATCGCGGACGCGGCGCAGCAAGCGGTTGGCGATGCGCGGGGTGCCGCGGCAGCGGCGGGCGATCTCCTCGGCCGCACCCTCTTCGATTTCGACGTTCAACAAGCGCGCCGAGCGCCGCACGATGGCCTGAAGCTCTTCGACGGTGTAGGGGTCGAGGCGCAACACCAACCCGAAACGGCCGCGCAGAGGTGCGCTGACCAGGCCCTGGCGAGTGGTGGCGCCGATGGCGGTGAACTTCGGCATAGGCAGCGAGTGGGTGCGCGCACCCGGTCCCACGCCCACCAGAATATCCACGCGGAAATCTTCCAGCGCCGAGTAGAGCATTTCCTCCACGTCGGGAAGCAGGCGGTGCACTTCATCGATGAAGAAGACCTGGCGCGCGCGGATGTTGCTGAGGATGCCGGTCAGGTCGAGCTTCTTCTGCAAGACCGGTCCCGAGGTGCCGGTGAAGGTGACTTCGAGCTCCTCGGCGATGATGGAAGCCAGAGTGGTTTTGCCCAAGCCGGGAGGACCGTAGAGCAGCACGTGATCCATGGCTTCACCCCGCATGCGGGCGGCCTGAATGGCGATGTCCAGGTTCTCTTTGAGCTTCGGCTGTCCGGTGAAGTCGGCCAGGCGGCGTGGGCGGAGGCCCGCCTCGAATTGCAGATCTTCGGCCTGGCGATCGCCGGAAACCAGTTTCCGGTCGGGCATGTGTTACCAGCTTACCGTACCAGTTCCAATGCGCGACGAAAAAGCGGCTCGAAGTCGGAAGCAGCGCCGGCGGCCTTGGCTTTCCTTACGGCGGCTTCGGCCTGGGGGCGCGCGCAGCCCAGGTTGAGGAGCGCGGAGAGCACATCCTGATCGACCTGCGTCAGCGCCGCGGCGGGTGGTTCCAACACTTCGCCGGTGACCGCGGGGAGCTTGTCTCTGAGTTCCAGCACCATGCGTTCGGCGGTCTTCTTGCCGACGCCGGGTATACGCACCAGGCGATCGACTTCGCCGCGTTGGATGGCGCGGATGAAATCGGGCGCGGCCACGCCGGACAGCACCTTGACCGCCAGCGTGGGCCCGATGCCGCTCACCCCGATCAGCTTCTCGAACAGCGTTTTCTCGTCCTCGGTGAGAAAACCATAGAGTGCCAGCGCATCTTCGCGAACGTGCGTGTGGATGCGCAAGCGGACCTCGGCGCCGGCCTCGGGGAGGTGGGTGAAGGTGGAAACCGGGATGGTGACGTCATATCCCACGCCGCCAGTTTCGACAATGACCTGGTTGGGGTGTTTTTCGAGGAGCGTGCCGCGCAGCAGAGCGATCATGAATGAAATAAAGGTAGCACGGAGACCGACTGAGGACACGACGGCGTCCGCGCGCGACCGTTCTGACACGGCCGCTGGCGCGAACGCCGCCCAAAGGAGCGATCCAGACGCGAACCTGCCGGGGGGTCTCGCTATTCTCCGACTAGCAGATCCAGTCCTGAGTTTGTAACGAAGAGGGGTAACGTGCAAGATGCCCTTTGGTTAGCGTTCCGGGGGATTTTTTAGGCTAAAATCCAGAAGGAGTATTTCGGACGGAGAATTCAATGATCGCGCCGCTGGAGCTGAGCATCTTCCCCGGCGTCACCACAGCCTTCGGTGAGGGCTTTAGAGGACAGGTCTGTCGAGCGTGAACCGCTGGCAAAGGCCTTACCTCATTCTGTGCGGAGCGGTGGCGCTGATTGCCGCCGGCATCGCCATCTACTCCCAGACCAACGCCTACGCTTTCGATGAAGGCTTCCACCTGTTGGCGGCCCAGTTGATCAAGCGGGGGAAAACGCCGTACCTGGACTTCTTTTTCGGGCAAGTGCCGTTGAACGCCTGGTGGAACGCGGCTTGGATGCGGGTGTTTCCGGAGAGCTGGCGAACGGCCCACGCCGTGGCCGCGGCCGAGATCGTGGCGGCTGTCTTCCTGGCGGCGGATTTCGTGTTCGATCGCTTTCGCTTGCCGCGCTGGCAGTTACCGGTCTCTTTGGCCGCAGTGCTGCTGATCGGCACGAACTGGCGGTTGGTGGAGTTCGGGCCCATCGCGCAGGCCTATGCGCTGTGCCTGTTGCTGCTGGTGGTTTCGTTCCGCTTGGCAACTCGCGCGGTGGATCGGAGCAGCATGTTGTTGACCGCCCTGGCCGGCTGCGCGGTGGGCGCCGCGGCCGCCTCCAGCTTGTTGACCGCGCCGGCCGCACCGGTGCTTCTGCTCTGGATCCTGGTCTATCGCCGCACGGGGAGCCGGCTGCTGGCCGCGGCATGTTTCACGGGCGGCGCGGCGGTGCCCTGGCTTCCGATCTTGCGGCTGTTTCTCAAAAGCCCGTTGCAGGTACGTTTTGGAATATTCGACTATCATTTCTGGTACCGCCAGGTGGAATGGGCCAATTCGCTGCGGCACAACCTGGAAATGATGGTCTCATGGATCAATTCGACGCAAGCCGTGATTCTGGCTCTGCTGGCCATCGCCGGTCTCTGGTACGTGGCGCGCGCGAGCGGTTGGGAACGAAGCCGCCGCGCGGAGTTCTATCTGTGCGGGTGGCTGGCGGCGGCCTTGATCGCGTACCTGTGTTACATTCGGCCGAGCTTCGTGCAATACTTCAGCCTGGCGGTCCCGTTCCTGGCGATCCCGGCGTCGGTGGGTTTGTACGCCGTGGGCTCCCGCCTGGGTTCGGTGGATCGTGCGTGGGCGCCGTTCGGGGTGCTGGCGTTGCTGCTGTGCTGCGGAACCGGCAAATACGTCTATGACGACGCGAGCGGCGACCACTTATCGAAATTCGAGCATGTCGCCCAGAAGGTCGATCAGGTAACGCCGCGCGGAGGATCTCTTCTGGCGGATGAGTTCATCTATTTCATGACGCGCAGGCCGCCGCCCTCGGGGATGGAATACTCCGATTCCCACAAACTCCGTCTGCCCGCCGCTCTGGCGGCCAAGCTGCACGTCGTGCCGCGACCCGAGTTAGTGCGACTGGTCAAGGCCGGCACGTACGACACGGCGGAAAGCTGCGACGACGATGACGACGAGAACCTGGTCCAGCTCGGATTGCCCGACATCTACGCGCAGAACGCCGAGATCGAAGGGTGTAAGGTGTACTGGGAAAGGAAGGCGGGGGTGTCGGCGCAGAAGAAGTGAGGGCACGTCGGCCGACTCGATCATGAACCTCTCCCGCCTGTGCGTCTTTTCCGTCGCCCTCGCCCTCGGCGCTGCACCGGCCCTCACCGCCGCCGATATCTGGAAGATCGCGCCGCCTCCGCCAACTTCCTGGCAACGGGACCGGGTCGCCGATCTCGTGAGGCACCGCACCGCTGTCATGGAACGGATCGGGGCGAACGGCGTCGTGATTCTCTATGCCGCCGAGCCGCGCAACTACGCGGGAGACGTCGATTGGCCCTACCGGCAGGAAAACGATTTCTATTATCTGACGGGCATTGCGCAGGCGGGCTGCTACTTGGTGTTGATTCCGGGCGGCGCCGCCATCCACCAAATCCTCTTCCTGCCGCCTTCCAATCCGGCGCAGGAGGATTGGACGGGGCACATCCTCACTCCCGCCGAGGCGCGCGAAATCTCGGGCATCCAGGACATCTGGGACGCGCGCCGCTTCCCCGAATTCCTTTCGGCTTTGCTCCCGCGGGCCAAAAGCGCGATAGCCGAGGCACTCTCCGAGCCAACCTCCGCCGCGGGCAGCCGGCGCGCGCCGCCCGCATCCCCGGAACCGATTCCGGTGGATGTGGCGCAAGCATTCGCAGCGCCCATGCGGCATCCCGAACTCTACCTGATTACGCGGGGCCAGCCACTGGAATACCGCCGCGAACGCGACCTTGCCACCCGGCTCAGCGCGGCGGACACGGCACTCCGTATCCAGGACCCCACCAGCATCTTCAACAGGCTGCGGATGGTCAAATCGCGGCGTGAGCTCGACCTGCTCGAACAGGCCGCGGCAATTACGGCCGAAGCTTTCCAGCGCGCTTTTGCGCTGGCCGTTCCCGGCACGCGCGAATACGAAATCCAGGCGCAGTTCGAATTCACCTTCTTGCGGCGGGGCGGCCACTGGGGTTATCCCTGCATCGTCGGATCTGGCAAGAACACCACCACGCTGCACTATGAAGCCAACCGCGACACCATGTCTTCCGGCGACCTTTTGCTGATGGACTCGGCCGCCGAATTCGATGGCTACAGCGCGGACGTGACCCGAACCATCCCGGTCAACGGCAAGTTCACCGAAGAGCAGGCCGAGATTTACCGCCTGGTATGGGCGGCGCACGAAGCGGCTCTCGCGGAAGCCAAGCCGGGCCACGTGGCCGCGGACGACGATAACGCCATGAATGCCGCCGCCGTCAAGGTGTTCCAGCAAGGGCTGTTGCGGCTGGGGCTGATCACCGATGCCAAGAGCCGCCAGTATGCCGTATGGTTCAACCACGGCATTGGCCACAACATCGGCTTGAATGTGCACGACGCCATGGAGGGTCGCGAGCTGGTGCCCGGCATGGTGATCACCATCGAACCGGGCTTGTACATCCGGCCGGACGCACTTGACGATTTGCCCAAGACACCGGAGAACGCGAAGTTCATCGCCGCCGTGCGCCCGGCGTTCGAGAAGTACAAGGGCATCGGCGTGCGCATCGAGGACGACGTATTGATTACCCAGGGCGAACCGCGGGTGATTACGTCCGCGATTCCGGAACGGGTCGAAGACGTGGAGGCCGAAATCGCACGGCTGCGAACCGCATTGCGAACCACTCCCCTGCCCTGATTTTCAAGGCCGCGAGTTCCAACTGCCGTAATACACGTCGGTATCGTAAACGATGGTGACGAGCCCGTCTTCGCTATAGCGGTCGAACAACTTGTCGAGCTGCACGGCGAGCACATCGAATTCCGCCGTCCCCGGCTGCGGCGCGTAAGACGAGGAGGCGAGCCGCCCGCGCAGACCCTCCGCGTCCATCTGCTGCCGGTTTTCGAAGCGCGCCGAGTGCCAGTTGGCGCCCTCGAAAAATGCCGCGATTTCCTCCGGATTCACGCGCGGCCGTTCCGCCGCATAGCGTGCGATCAAGGCATTGTATTCGGCCATGAATCCGGGCTGGTTGCGGCGTTCGTTCCACACCAGCGCCACCCAACCGCCGGGCTTCAGAATGCGGCGGAATTCGGCGCGGGCGGCTTGCGGTTCGAACCAGTGGAAGGCCTGCCCGGCGGTGACGAAATCGACGCTGCGGCCGGCCAGCGTGGTGGCCTCGGCGCGGCCCTCGATGCTCTGGAAGCGCGGCTCGGCCTCCAGAATGCGCCGGCCGGCCTGCCGCATTTCGGGATTCGGCTCGACGCCGAAGACCTGGCAGCCGCGCGCCAGAAACAACTGACTCAGCAGCCCCGTGCCGCAGCCGATATCGGCCACCGCCGCGCCCGAATGGAGGCCGCATTCCCGTTCGAGCAGGTCCAGCACATCCGGCGGATACGATGGGCGGTGGCGTTCATAGGCGTCCGCGCGCGATGAGAATCTTCGTGTGGGATCGAGAGTCATGTCTACAATGATGGTATCCGTTTATGGACCGGCAGCCTCATATCGTCGTGGTGGGCAGCGCCAACGTGGACCTCACCACTTTCACCGATCGGTTTCCCCGTCCGGGTGAAACCATTTTCGGCAGCAGGTTTCAGCTTGGCTTCGGAGGCAAAGGAGCCAACCAGGCCGTGGCCGCGCGGCTATGCGGGGCGCGTGTCTCGATGATCGCCCGCGTGGGCGACGACCTGTTCGGCCAGGCCACCATCGACAATTTCCAGCAGCGCGGAATCGATACCGCTCATGTGCACATCACCGCCGGCGTTTCGAGCGGGGTGGCGCCGATCTTCGTCGACCCGAGCGGCCAGAACCGCATCCTGGTGGTGAAAGGCGCCAACAATTGCCTGTTGCCCGCCGATATCGATGCCGCCGCCGGCGTGCTGCGCGCCGCCGATTCGATCGTGCTGCAACTCGAGATCCCGCTCGAAACCGTCTACTACACGCTGCGATTCGCGCGCACCGCGGGCATTCGCGCCATTCTCAACCCGGCGCCAGGCCAACCGCTCGATGCCGCGGAACTGGCCAACGCGGACTATATCATCCCCAATGAGACCGAAGCAGAGTCGCTCACCGGCATGCCCGTGACCAACTTCCACGAGGCGCGCACCGCCGCCGTTCATCTGCTGCAAACGGGCGTGCGCCGGGTGATTGTCACCTTGGGCGCAAACGGCGCGCTATGCGCCGGCCCCGACCGCGTGGATCACATCGCGCCCTACCCGGTGGAGGCCGTGGACACCACCGGCGCCGGCGATGCATTCATCGGCAGCTTCGCGGCGTTTCTGGCGGGAGGAGTGAGCGAAACCGAAGCGGTCCAGCGCGCCAATGTTTACGCGGCGCTTTCGACGCTGGCGCCGGGGACGCAGATGTCGTTTGCCACGGCGGAGAGGTTCGCCGAGGCGTGGGAGAGCTATCGGGGCCAGTGAGGGGTGCGGGAGGGTTGCCGGGCTGTTCTTGCAAGTCGGGCAGGACACTTCAGGGGCTCGGGCGTTACGGGTCAAGTTGATGTGACCGGGACCTATTGGGACCTATGTTGGGAAAAGGTAGACAGGACGTATCTATCCAGCCACCCCAACGGAAAAATGCTCTTCCTCGCTCCTCTGCCGTGGAACTGCCCGGAAACCCTTATTGATTCCGAAAGACTTGTGCGGCACAATACATTCGAGCGGATTTGACGGACGAGAATCCCAATGAGCAAGAGAATCACCGCTGCGCACAAGTTTCCGAGGGTATGCATCGCCTGTCCATACGATGAACACAGGTTTGGCTACTCCCGTTTCAAACGAGAGCTCGATTTGTTCCCGTGGACGTGTGTTTATGCAAATACGGGCTCTGAGCAGAAATTCGACGGGACCCGCATTTTAGGCTGCTTTCCTGAAGACCATGAATTCGGTCCTGGTGGCCGCCATGCGCTGCGCCTTCAACAGTAGATAGCGTAGGTTCTTGTACCCACG